>JAABUZ0100002090.1_pt1 | contig 34510 bp, 30 predicted proteins | sample 5562091 | NCBI WGS metagenome assembly JAABUZ01 (sample SAMN12813069, study PRJNA571459) | rock metagenome | isolation source: Antarctica rocks | place: Antarctica: Victoria Land, Linnaeus Terrace sud | collected 2015-12-21 | reverse complement strand
TAACGGTACTTCTGTCTGGTGTTCATCAAAAACGGAGACTCCAACGGGAGATGGGATTCTCGGCTACACACTCATGAATGCTACTCTCTACGCTGGTGTGAGTTCACAAAACGGCCCATCCATAGAAGCTCGCAATGTCGGAAATGGAAAATTACTCTGGTCCACTCCGTCTCGCATCTATAGTGGCACAGCTACTCCTATCATCAGCTTAAATGGTGTAGTCTATGTTCTCAATGGGGATATAACCACCTTCGATGGTAAGAGTGGGCATGAACTCTGGCAGTTTTCTAAGAGGAATCAATCGGAGGTAATGATAGCATTCGCGGTAGGTTCATGGTAGATAGATAGGTGAAGTCGTAGCTTGCTATTGTTACTAGAATATACCAGAATACGATAAAAGTGCTAGTAAAAGAGAATTTGTAGGATTGTTGCTGTCTTTATGTATAAAGAGAGGTCTACAAAATGATGATGGATCTTGGTGATGTAATTGCTGATTATATTGCACCGTGGAAAGAGCCTTATATTCTACAGGAGATTTTTCGCACGCCGAATCCGTACGAGGTGGCACAGCACTTGTACACGTTCTGTGAAACTCAGTTTGGGCATCTTCCGGAGCAGGTGATCTTTTTTACGGCGAGCCAGGGGGTTGTGTTTGGCTTGCGCTTGTACGATGGGCGGCGGGTGGTGGTAAAGGTACATCCTCCGCATCAGCCACCGGCGTTTCTGGCTCAGATGGGGCAGGTGCAACACTATTTGGCGGAGCGGGGATATCCCTGTCCGCGTCCACTACAAGGTCCGCGCCCACTTGTAGCGGGATATGCGACGGTGGAGGAGTTGATTGATGAGGGGGAGTATAAAGATGCACACGATCCAGTGGTCAGGCAGGCGATGGCGACGGCGTTTGCCCGGCTCTTTCAGCTTACAAGCGAGCCTGGGATAGTCTCTATGCTACAGCCCACTCTCTTCGATCATCGCCTGCCGCCGGATATTCTCTGGCCCCGACCCCACAATGCTATCTTCAACTTCGAGGCTACGGCAGCGGGGGCTGAGTGGATCGATGAACTCGCTCGCTCTGCTCGAAAGACCATTGAGACGGATCAAAGCAAGCTCGTACTGGGTCACGTTGATTTTAGCGTGAAGCAGATGCGCCTCGTGGGTAACTCGATTCGCATCATTTACGATTGGGATAGCCTGCTTCTAAACAAAGAGACAGTCCTTGTGGGAAAAACTGCCATCAATTTCCCCTACAGTGAACAGCCAGGTATTGCAAATCTCCCTACACAGCAGGAGGCTCTGGCTTTCGTTGCTGAGTATGAAGCTGCACGCGCCCGACCATTCACAATAGAAGAACGCAAGGTCATCGCAGCCGGAGCGACTCTAGAGCTGGCATACGGCGCACGCTGCGAGCACTCCCTCTACCCGCAAGAGCAAGTGTACCCCGCCGATAGCCATCGATCGCTGCTGGCTACATATGATGCTGACTTCCTACAAGCAACGAACTAGAGCTTCTGATTATTTGAATGATCAGAGGCTCTAATTCATATCCATACACGACATAGTGAAGTTCTGCTTACAAATACTAGATTTTTTCTTTTTGTAGAGGGGATGTGTGATACAGTAGTAGTAATACTGACAACTATTGTTGAGGAACAATAGAGTCAGGTAAGCATGCAGGCAGGAGCGACAATAAGTATGACAAACAATGATAGTTTGCGGACAGCGAATACGGAGAATCTCGTTGCAGCCTTCCCTTCCAACTTTGTCTGGGGAGCAGCGACGGCAGCTTATCAGATCGAGGGGGCGACACGTGAGGATGGGCGAGGGCTATCGGTCTGGGATACATTTTCGGCGACGCCGGGGAAGGTCCATAATGGCGATACAGGCGATGTAGCCGACGATCATTATCACCGCTATCAGGAGGATGTGGAGTTGATGGCTGGTCTGGGTCTGGACGCGTACCGTTTCTCGATCGCCTGGTCGCGTATCCTGCCTCAGGGTCGTGGCAGCATTAATGAGAAGGGGCTGGATTTTTACGAGCGGCTGGTCGATACACTACTGGCCAAAGGTATCAAGCCGTTCGCGACGCTCTATCACTGGGATCTGCCACAGGCATTGCAGGACGAGGGGGGCTGGGCGAAACGCGAGACGGCGTATGCTTTCGCGGACTACGCGGAGATTGTGGTGAAGCGACTGGGCGATCGGGTAGCAGGCTGGATTACTCATAATGAGCCCTGGGTTGTTGCTTACCTGGGTCATGGGGTGGGCGTTCATGCACCCGGCCTGAAAAATATGCAGACGGCCGTTGATGTAGCTCATCATCTATTGCTCTCACATGGTCTGGCCGTACCACGTTTGCGCGCACTGGTCGCTCCAGGTACACAGGTCGGCATTACGCTGAATCTTTCGCAGGTCTATCCGGCAGACGAGCGGTCGGAGACGGCACGCGATGTGGCTCTGGCCGATAGCTTCAATGTGCGCTGGTTCGTGGAACCTCTCTTCCGTGGCAGCTATCCCGATCAGCTTTTCACCGATCTAGCAGTGAATCCGCCTCCTATTCAGGACGGCGACCTGACTACTATTAGCACTCCTATCGACTTTCTGGGAGTGAATAACTATTTCCGTTGGGTCGTGCGCGGCCAGGAGCAGCGGCCTCGGGCTGATAGCTATCAGACCGTTGCGCCCATTCCGGGTGCCTGCTATACAGAAATGGGTTGGGAGATTGCGCCCGAAGGTCTGCGTGACCTGCTCGTTCGCCTGCATCGGGACTACAATGTTCCGAGCTTGTATGTAACTGAGAATGGCGCAGCTTTTAAGGATGAGTGGCATGGAGAGGAAGTTGTCAGCGATCCACGCCGTGTATCCTACTTGCAGGAGTATATCCACGCTGTTGGCGAGGCTCTTCAGCAGGGTGCACCCGTCAAAGGTTATTTTGTCTGGTCACTTCTGGATAATTTTGAGTGGGCCGAGGGCTATAGCAAGCGATTTGGCATCGTCTACATCGATTATCCAACACAAAGGCGTATTCCTAAAGAGAGTAGCCGATGGTATGCCAGCCTGATCAAGGAGCATAGTGCACGTTTATAGACGGACCTCTGTTAGTTCTTCTCTATTCAGGACTCGTGCTATTGCTAACATGAGTCCTGCAGTCCGTCGTTCTGTTCTAGAAGATAGAGATCCCGCCCCATTTGCTAGGATGGGAGAATGTCAATCTTGTATCCTTCCTTTGCTGTTAGAGGCTCGCCGTCCTGGTAATCGAGGTGAAACATTTTGTAGTTGGATATCATCCAGAGTGTACTGTAGCCCTGTAAGCTTTGTAAATGCTTTGATGACGCGCTCGGCGATCTCTCTATCTACGAAGCCACCAATCTCAACGGTATATGCCTGACCCAGGGTGACACCCGCCTCCGACGCAAGTTGCTCTGTGGTGATCCCTGTACGCTGTTTGATGCTGAGTAACGTTGGTTTCTTTTCGTTCATCTGCATCTGCCTTTCATTGTCGATTATTACCTTAGAGAAGTGAGATTGTCATTGAAATGACAACACTTTGGTGGCGCTTCTTTAAGAGTGTCATTACTTCTCCTCTAGGGTCAAGGTCTTGAGAGGCGTATCCTGGTAAGATCAGAATTTTAGAGCTTCAATGCTTCTACTTTGTGGATGCCAGTGTAAGGATGCCAGCATGAGGACACGACTACGCGTGAAAGAGGTTGCAGCACAAAAAGGTATGTCAATGACAAAACTACATATACGTAGCGAGGTAGCTTACGGGACGATTCGCAAGATATTTCGCGATCCCTATACTGAGGTGACACTTTCGACCATAAGTAGGTTAGCACAAGCGCTGGGTGTCGAGACAAAAGAACTCATTGAGGATGTTCTCGATGATCCAGAATAAGGGCACATGCTTCCTTCTATACAGGAAGCGTAGGTAGCATTCAGCAAAATACACAAGAAGCTGAAAGAGCTTGAGAATATCAGTTTATACAGTCTGATGCTATTCTGTATGCTAATAGTACTAAACTCTTGATCGAGACAGAGAGAGAAGAGTATCCTGGTCTTGGGACGAAATTGACTATTTTTGACTGGAGAAGAAGGACGTTATGCAAGATCCTGATCAGACTATACCTGTGCCAAAGGGCCAGGGCTATAATACTCCGGTGCAACCTCAGTGGCCGGCACTTCAGCCGCCCAATGGTCAGCCTCAGGGACAATTCCCACCGCAGGCGAACGGCTGGCCCCCAGTGCCACAATCACCTTATCCACAGATGCCGAGCCAACAGCCGGCTCCTGGCGCTTATAATCCTGGACCTGGACAGTTTTCTGGCTATGCACAAAGTGGCCCCGGACAACAATTTCCACAATCACCACAGACTCCACGTCCGCCAAAGAAGCGTGGTCTGCTTCTGGCAATCATCGGAGTTATCGTACTCCTGATACTTGGCGTCGGCGGCTTCCTCGCCTTCACACACAATCCAGCTCAAAAGACTTCTAATCAGAACACGGCCGCACAGAGCTCTTCTACTCACGTTGCCACTGCCCAGGCCAGCGCCAGCCAGAGCTCCACAGGGAAGAACGCTTCGGCCGGCTCCAGTGCTCAGAGCAGTGCATCCTCCGACAACAACGGAGCACAAGCCCAGGCGACCGCCGTAGTCTCAACCGCGCTAGCTCAGGCTCAATCACAGGGGGGCAACGCTTCATCTCAGGCTCAAGCACTAGCGCAGGCAGGCCCACCGACTGAAGTCGCAAAGAGCTTCTTTACAGCAGTTCAGAATCAGGATTACGCAACCGCCTACAAGTATACAAGCTTCAAAAGCTTCACGAGCGAGAGTTTCCAGCAGGCGAGTACGGCTAGCGATCAGTCGCTTGGCAAGCTTGCATCATATACTCTTGGCAAAACGACCCTTATTCCTGGTTCAGATACAGTCAAGGCTCAGGTAGCAGTCACTATTACGCGCGCCAATGTTCCCAGCCATCCGGGACTGGCTATGCTGGTACTAGAGAATGGCACCTGGAAAATTACCGATGGCACTGTCTGGCAATAATGCTAGAAGTGCCATCGTAGATGAGCACCACCTGCCGTTTCGAGAGTTAGGTAGTCTAGAACAAGAGCACGCATAGTATCAGTAGAGGTGGAGATCCATCGGGTATAACCCTTGCATTCTAGCACTCCTCCAGGCCCGCCAACTTCGCCTTCTATGGGTCTCCACCTCTACTGATACTTTTTGTCAGTGGTGTCACTTTACCAGTATAAAATACAGCCTTAAAAAATCCTTCTTTATAATGTCAAAAAATCCTCAAGTTTTTCTCAAGAACAGCTTGCTTACCTTAGCTCTAGCTCTTCAAATGACCCTCCCAAAAACAGATTCTCTCTTTTTAAGATTCGCTGTACCGATAGTCAATATACAGAGAGCATAGAGAGCACTCATCGTCGAGTGCGTAGGATAGCAAAGGAGGAAGCTATGCAATTGGAAGATAGGTTGAAAATATGCTTACTCGCTCTGGAGAGTAGATATCCTGAGCATGTGATCGATGTGAATCAGGAACTGCTGCCTCTTTCGGGCGCGAGTGATTCGGGCTGGTCAGTAAGCGAGATTATTGAGTATGTAGAGCAGAGAAATCCAACAATCTTATCCGCAATGGCACGCCTGGTTGTCGATCCCCAATGTAGCGAAATTTATCTTGTGGAACAGTCTGAGAAAACGCCCGCTTTCGTTGTGCACTGTCGCGGAAAAATTCCATCTCGCGACGAGGAGCATGCATTGAGCAGTCACTCATAAGCACGCTCCCACCGCTATTCTCTTCTCGCTAGTAGTTGCCTCCTGGCTGCGTCGTTCCGACCGGAGGCGTTGCATCCTCTATAGTCGGCGTTATGACCGGTTCTGTCGATTCAGCAGTTGGCGTTACGATTGGTTCTGCTGGTCCGGCCGTCGGTGTCGCTGTGCTTGTATCGGTTGCTGTTAAAGTTAAGGTTACGGTCGGCGTTGAGCTACTTGCGCCTCCGCTGGCAAGCCACTCGGTTGCATTGGGATAGAGTATGCCATTCTGAGCCTTTGGTTCACTCCAGCCAGCGTAGCATTTGTTACCTGTCTCACAAGTGCCGTCATCGATAGATGAGCTATCGCCCGTGGCTACGATGCGTCCGCTTCCATAGCTACTGCGCGCGAAGAAGACGCCAGTGCTGCCTGTATTAGACGATCCGGTGGTGTAGATAACTCCAACGACATTGGGGTTGTCCTTCTGGCTGATGGTCTCGGTCGTGCCCTTGTCAATGAAGCTCGTGGTGCCTGTGCCAAATGGACCTTGCAAGATCGGATCAGGATTGGGCGTGTCAACTCCTGGATAATCTTTATTGATCGTTTTATCGTCGAACTGGATGCCAAAGGGATCATTGCCTACGCCTCCGTTGTTCATCAGGTCATTAAAGATGTGCAGAGAGTCATAGCCATCGTTGTTGCGATCGCTGCCGCTGTGATCGGCGACCATAAATAGTCCGCCGCCGTTGTGTACAAACGTAAGAATGGCCGTCTTCTCGCTGCTGCTAAATAGTGTATTCGATTCTGGCAGCACGAGCTCGTTGAATTGGCTGAGGTCGAGCGCGTTGTTAGTATCGCCGTAGGTAAGTGGACTGGTGTTGGTCTTGAGGCTATAGCGTCCCGTCCGCTGCAGAGCCACACCCCAGGAGCTGATCCCCCCAGTCCAATCGCTCTCGACTTGTGGATTCGGATTCTCACTTAACGGATCAGGTTGGCTCTTGCTGATCACCCAATCGGCATTACCGGCAGTTTCGGCGTGCGCATTATCAAAAAGCACACGCAACGTCCCACTTCCCGCTCTCGGTGCACTCCCCTGATATGCGGAGACGCGCGACTGCATAACTACAAACAAACTTGCTGCGAGTAAGAGGACGATGACGAAAAGAAGGTTACGCCTCTTCCATAGTGGTGCTGTAAACGACATACAAGTAGTCTCCTATAAGAGCAAATAATTAGGAAGCCATCTACTCCCCCTAGAAACAACGCCCCCTATCAACAATTTTCGCGCTGCTCCAAGTCATATTATTTGATCCCCGCGTAACAGCAATTCCTCTGTGCAGGATTATACATTTTTCCCTTTCTATCCACTTTTCGCGATGCGAAAAGTGGATAGAAAGGGAAAAATGTATAATCCTGCACTACTCATTCGTCATAAACTATTGTGTTCTCATCTCTATCTCATCTACACTTGCTACAGTGGGAAATAGGACACAATCTATGCATTGTTAAGGAACGACTATCTACGACTATAAGAAATTCTATAGAGAAGCTATTTACCAATAATCACTAGCAAAGTGAAAGGTATCTGTGATGAAGAAGGATATGGAGCCTGCGGGCATAGGGAGTAAATACTATGAATATTAACATCTGGCAAACGCTATTTTTAGCACTACTACAAGGTGTGACAGAGCTTTTTCCGATTAGTAGTCTCGGCCACACGGTCATCCTTCCCGCCCTCTTCGGCTGGGGCGATCTTGTACGCGATAAGCACTTTCTGCCGCTCATCGTTGCTCTGCACCTGGGCACCAGTATTGCCCTGGTGATCTACTTCTGGCGCGACTGGCTGAACGTTATTCGGACGCTGGTAACGAGTGTTCAGAAGGGCGAGGTGCAGAAGGGGACGGAATCGTGGGTGAGCTGGCTGATCCTCATCGGCTGTATTCCGGCCGGTATCCTGGGCGTATTTCTGGAGACACCGCTCAAGCAGCTCTTCGCCTCCCCCATCGTCGCTGCCTCATTCTTGATCGTGAACGGCATCATCCTGTTTCTTGGCGAGCTTTTGCGCCGCCGCGAGGCCGCCAAAAGCACCTTCGGGCTACAGAAGGTTGGCGTATACCGCCCTCTCTCCTCGCTGACCTGGAAGGAGGCGATTGTGGTTGGCCTCGCCCAATCTCTAGCGCTTATCCCCGGCATCTCCCGCTCCGGCGTCACGATGGTCGCGGGCCTGGGCATCCGCCTCAGCCACGAGGACGCCGCCCGCTACTCCTTCCTGCTAGGCACGCCGCTGATCGGTGCCGCCGCCCTGCTCGAAGTCCCCCAACTCTTCGGCCAATCCGCCTCCGTGCTCACCCTGATCCTTGTAGGTATGATCTTGTCGGGTATAGCCGCCTTCCTAAGCACCCGCTTCCTACTAAAATACTTCGAGACCGGTCGCCTCAACCCCTTCGCTTATTATTGTGTGGGGGCTGGTGTTGTGTCTTTGATTCTCTTACTGACAATCCGCTAAATACTATACAATTTTACTCTTGTTCTTCCCTCCTCACCGAAGAAGTGTAGCCTCAAGTGATAAGTCAAGTTTGTATCACTTGAGGCTATTTCTCGCTCTCCTTGCTCTTCTTGCTCTTGTAAGATATACTGGAGATAGGTTTGTAAAGAGAGCAGAGGCGAGAAACTCTATTTATGACAGGAGGCTTCTACTTGCCAGAAGATACCCAAACGCCTATTGAGGTCTTCTGCTCCTATGCCCAGCAGGATGCTTCCTGGTTCGAGCGGTTAAAGGCTCATTTAAGTTTACTGGAGCGGCAGAAGGTTATCTCTATCTGGCACCATCCCCAGGTTGTTCCTGGCACTGACTGGGCCGATACGGTTCAGACTCGCTTGAATAGCGCTTCCATAATCCTCTTGCTCATCAGCCCTGATTTTCTTGCTTCTGACCAGTGCTTCGGCGTTGAAATGAAGCTTGCTCTACAGAGACAGCAGGCTAATGAGGCGCGTGTCATCCCGATTTTGTTGCGGTCTGTGTATTGGGAAGAGGCTCCTTTTGCGCGTTTACAGGTGCTTCCGACGAATGCAAAGGCAATTACGCTGTGGGAGAATAAGGATGAAGCCTTTGAAGAGGTTGTGGCCGGCATTCGTCGCTCGATTGGAGATCTGTCGCCACTCTCCATTCGCCCTCCTCACTCATCATTCCCACCTATATGGAACGTCCCTTATCCTCGCAATTTTTTCTTTACTGGTCGGGATCAACTGCTCACTCGGCTAGATGTTATCTTGAGCTCAGATCAAGCATCAGTTCAGCCGTTGGCAATCACCGGATCGGGTGGTATAGGCAAAACTCAGCTTGTTGTAGAATATGCTTATCGCTATCACAAACGCTATCAAGCAGTTTTCTGGGTTCAGGGGGATACACGCGAGAGCCTCATCTCCGCATTTGTCGACGCCGCCCAACTTCTGAATTTACCGAAAAAAGACGAGCATGATCAGAATGTTATTGTCGCTGCTTTTCAGTATTGGATGAGGACACAGACAGATTGGCTTCTTATCCTGGATAATGCGGATGATTGGGTTACCGTCTCCAAGTTCATTCCTACGGTCTACGGAGGACACATTCTCCTTACTACTCGTACCAAGATAACAAGTGCGCGAGCACAAAACGTAGAAGTGAAGATGATGGCACCAGAATTGGCTGCGCTGTTTCTGCTCAGACGAGTTGCGGTCATCGAAAAGGATGCTTCTCTAGAGCAGGCTTCTCCCACAGATCGTAATCAAGCCCTCGATATCGCATATGAACTCGGCTATCTTCCACTGGCCCTTGATCAGGCTGGAGCATACATCGAAGATACTAAATTCGGCTTGGGTCCTTATCTTCAGCTCTATCGGCAAGAGCAAGCAGCGCTGCTTGCTCATCACAGCATGTCGCAAACTTATCTCAATTCAGTTGCTACTACCTTGTCCCTCTCCTTTCAGAGTGTGGAGAGAATTGACCCCGCTGCGGCTGATCTGTTACGCTTCTGCGCCTTCCTGCATCCAGATGCCATCCCAGAAGAGATTATTACTGGCGGTGCTGCTCATCTTGGTTCTCGCTTAGCGTCTATTGCTCACAACGCATTAACATTGAACAGTACGATTGCTGTTCTCCTGAAATACTCTCTCATTAGTCGTGCTACAGAAGGTGATACTCATACTCTAAGCGTTCACCGTCTGGTACAGGTGGTGCTTGAGCATGAGATGGATGCAGAGGAACGTGTCCGATGGGCTGAGCGTTGTGTAAAGGCGGTGAACGCTGCGTTTCCTGAGATTGAGACCGACCTGTGGATTAACTGCGGACGCTACCTTCTCCATGCACAGATGTGTTTCAAACTTATTAAGCAGAGTAATATGACGTTCCCTGAGGCAACAGGCTTGCTCACAAAATTGGGCTGGTATCTGAAGGAGCATGCACGATATGAGGAAGCAGAGCCAATCATTCAGTATACATTAGATATTATCAATCACAGTGGAAGACCTCAGCATATAGCAAGCGCTCAGCTTTTTAATATTCTGGCCGAAATTTATATAAGTCAAGGTCGTTATGCCGAGGCTGAGCCTCTCCTCTTACAGGCACAGACGAGCTATGAACAGCTTTTAGAATCAAATCATCGTTATACGCTGCGCACGCTAAATAATCTCGCTAGTCTCTATTGCGCGCAAGGCAAATACTTGCGCGCCGAACCTCTCTATCAACGTACGCTCACTCTTCGCGAGCAACGCCTGGGACGTGATGATTCCGACACGGCTAGCAGCCTGAATAACCTGGCAGCCTGCTATGGGGATCTAGGGAAATACGATGAGGCTGAGCCGCTTATGCTGCGAGCGTTGGCCATTTATGAACATATCCCCGACCCTAACGGTCTTATGACGGCTGTAAGTTGTAATAACCTGGCTGAGCTCTATATTCATCAGAAAAAATATAATAAAGCAGAACCGCTGTGCTTACGAGCAATAGCTATCTACAAGCACTCCTTTGGAGACGATCATCCTGATACGGCCAATAGTCTGAACACTCTCGCTGGTGTCTATTGTGAGACAGGCCGCTATTCTGAGGCCGAGTCCCTTTATCAACAAGCGCTTACTATTTATGAAAAGAGGTTGGGACATGACCATCGTGATACAGCTAATGGTCTGAATAATCTCGCTAGCCTCTACTGTAAAATGCACCAGTATGATCAGGCGGAGTCGCTCTTGAAGCGTGCCCTGGACATTTGCCAACTGCGCCTGGAATATGACCATCCCGATACGATCAATACGTTGTATAATCTAGCACGACTCTTCCACATACGGGGTGACTTTGATCAGGCGCTCCCACGCTACCAACTTGCTTTAGATAGAAGCAAACAGCATCTTGGGCCGGACCATCTTGATACGATCAAGATTCGTGAGAAGTATTATGATCTGCGACAAGCGATGGGAACAACAACCAGGCAGCTTTAAACCTCTCTCTTTCTTCTCCTTATGCTTGCTAAACATAGCTTTCTCCTTGCAAAAAGCTGCTTCCAAAATTTATAGTGATAAGAGGACCTTCTTCTTACTCAATTTGGTATTTCAACTTTTGACACGTTTTTACTTTTTACATACCCTTAATGTAATTTCTCTCAGTAAAAACGTCTATATATACAGACACTCAAAGAGGTTACATTCTTTCAGCATCTCTTTGTGATGATAGTTTGAGTATTCAGGCTAACCTGTAATTATCAGAGGAAACTCTTATGAAGAAGTGCATAGACTGTCTTAATGCTTCCGTGCCCGATCAGGCACGGTTCTGTCCTTATTGTGGCTATGATTTGAATTCGCAGCCTATGCCACAAATGGGCTACCAGATGACAACACAGCAATCCAGCCCACCTCCCAACAATGTTAGGAGACGACGATATCGCGCTTTTATTCCGGGCATTGGCATTGTCCCAAAACCATACCGTGATGCCAGGACAGGCCATTGGAACTGTGCTCCAGGTTGTGTTATTACTGCCATACTTGCTGTTCTACTCGCAATCGGTGGTTTCCTTTTACCTAAACAAATCACATCTCCTTCTTCCGCTCCTTCAGCACAACTTGCTGTTAGTGGCAATGTTGTTCCCGGTGGATCGATGAATATTCATGGAAGTAACTTTCCTCCAGGGAGTACAGTGGAAGTTACCGTGGACAGTGCGCCCTCTGCATTTCATAATGCTCCCGCACCCTCTTCTCTTCAGAATATTTTTATACAGACAGATCAGATGTATCCTTCTGCCCATATGGCCACTGTAAGAGGTGACGGCACCTTTGATACAACGGTCCCCGTCCCTTCAGATTGGAAAGAAAAAAGCCATCACACCATCCGAGCAACCACTCAAAACGTTCAAACATCGACACAGGTCAGCTTGGATGTTGTGACATCTTCTCCTTCTGCCCCGGTTTCTGAGCAGACTGTTACTCCTGCCTCTCAATCTACTGTTACCCCCACGCCTACTTCTCTTCCCCAACCTACGCCTACTTCTCTTCCCCAACCTACGCCTACTTCTCTCCCCCAACCTACGCCTACTTCTCTTCCCCAACCTACGCCTACTTCTCTTCCCCAACCTACGCCTACTTCTCTTCCCCAACCTACGCCTACAGCATCAGCCGTGCCAGTACCAATACAGGTACAAAGTATCACCATTAGCGTTAGCCCAAATCCAGTGTGCGGATATAATGTAGACCTGACCTACACAGCCGTATTTATAGTGAACGAAAACAATGCAGGAGGAACAATATACTATGTTTTCAACGAAAACGGTGGTGACTTTTCTCAACCTCATCCGATAACCTTTAATCCAGGAGAAACGAGACATACAGCTACTTTCGGTGTCACAGTTGACGGGTCATTCTTGCCACCCTCCGTCTATGCTCACACGACAAGTCCAAACGCTATTCGTTCAGCAACAATTCAACCTGTTCATAAATGTTACTCTGGTTAGTGCAGATAACGTGGTTGCCAGGAATTTATAACTTAACTCCTGTCGTTGTGAACTCAACTCGCACCGGCTGCACCTCCCCGCCGCGCACACTACATAGCAGGTGGTGCTCTTCACGCCAGCGCACGATCTGCGCCGCCGCGATCTGCAATGACGATTCCAAAGGTATGATTCGGCCGGATCCGTGCATACGGAAGGGGCCGAAAGGGGTGGGGCTGACCATAGAGTACATGGTTGAGGTGAGCTCTGACCTATACCGTGCGGTGAAGTCATGGGCAAAGTCGGAGGCATGGGCGAAGAAGACGAGGTAGAAACGCCCGTTCTCGGCATAGAGCTGAGGTACGTCCATGCTTTGTAGGATAGATTCGAGGATTGGAGGTGGTAAAACTTCCCAGTTGATCATGTCGTTTGTGCGCGCGAGACCAGGCGTGCCACGCTGATCGGCGGGACCGCTTCTGCGGCTGGCGCAGACGTAGTGATAGACCCATCCATCATAGGCAAAGAGAAAGGGAGTGCACCAGTGGACACTTTGCTCGCTCTCTGCACTCCAGCGTTCGTAGTAGAGAGGATCAACGCGCGTCACGGGATTATAGGTCACTTTTTCCCAACTTAGAAGATCATCAGAGACAGCCAGACAGACGGCCGCTTCATTTTTACGCGTGATGCTAGTGTTGCCGGTGTACGCCAGCCAGTAGCGGTCCTCGTGCTGCAATACTGACCCGACTGCTAGATGTGCTGCGCTTTGCTCGTCCCATCTCTCGGTTGCGTCGTGAATCAGCGCTGTATCCATAGTATCCCAACATGCAAGATCGGTACTAGTTGCATGTCCTATGCCATTAGGGGATAGAGGATCTTCGTTTGTGGGCTTCATGAGGTAAAAACAGTGCACTATGTCTTCTTTCACATAGTACCAGGCATCACCAACATGTTTGCTGGGATGAAGAGGCATGAAACAAACTCCTTCGTTTCCTGACCTGCTCTTCTGCCGGACGAGCTTTGTCCGACGCGCAGTTTTTCTGGCTTAACTCCTTATTCGGAAACCTAAGTGCGGAGCACTAGCCGCGAGCAAGCGGCGTTGGTTTCCGGATAAGATCTAAGAAATTTCTTTTGCGAAATCTGTGTGGAAGCTATTATCATCTTACGAAAGTAGATCTTGTCTTTAACGAAGCTTTTCTGCTTATATAGATGGATGTAAGGCGTAGGATATACGAGAGGACATAGAGTTGTTTGTTGTGCTTGAGTTCTCTTTCTGAGCTTTTCCCTAACCCCACAAGTATAATTCCACCCCACGAATCTATCATAACACAAAAATTGTGTTTGCTACAAAGAAATTGAGTTAACTAGTATCTATGGATGAGAATATCATCCCTCGCTGTAACGACAACCCTTCCTCGACCGCACGCCGAAGGCGTGCCCGATTCTTTTGATATTTTTGCTTTTTCTGCACAATTTGGGCTTTGCCCAAATTGTGCAGAAAAAGCAAAAATATCAAAAGAATCGTAAAGAGCAGCGAAGCTGCGAAAACGCCGGGTACTAGAAGGCGGAGACGACGCGGGTCAAACACTCTTCGCTAGAAAGATATTCAAATCGGAGAGCCCTTTTTCTGTAGCTACGCGAGTTTGATAGAAAGTCGTTTCGTAGTCTTTTCATTGCTTCCAGCAGGCAGCATTTTTCTAGCATACTCGTCAGAACCGGGCGGCAGGTTAATGGTGAAGGTAGTTCCCCTACCAGGCTGGCTGTCCACGACGATTGTGCCTTTGTGCGCGCGTACGATCCATTCGACGATGGCGAGGCCGAGGCCGCTACTACCTCCCTCTGTGCGCGTGCGAGCAGGATCGACGCGGTAGAAGCGCTCGAAGATATGTGGCAGATGTTCGGGGGCGATGCCGACTCCGTTGTCCTGAATACATATGCATGCTTGCTCCTGCTTCCAGGCGACGGCGACGGCGACGGTTCCTCCACGATTGGTGTAAAGGATGGCGTTGTCGATCAGGTTCATGACCATCTGAATCAGCCGCGCCTCATCAGCCAGAATGGTGACGGGTTCAAGGACGCCTCTTTGAAGAGTGACGCCATGCTCTAGAGCCAGCGGCTCAGCGTTGGCCGCTACGATATCGACGAGCTGGTCGAGCTGCACCGGTTCGCGCTCAAATTTTGTTTTCCCTTCGTCGCCTCTCGCCAGGGCGAGCAGGTCGTTGATGAGTTTGCTCAGTCGCTCGGCCTCTGAGTTGACGTTGCTAAGTACTGAGATATAGTCCTGCTGCGTGCTCGCATGTAGCAGGGCAACATCGGTCGTGCTTCTAATGACGGCGACGGGAGTACGTAGCTCGTGTGAGGCGTCGGCGACGAAGCGGCGCTGACGGGCGAAGCTATGATCCAGGCTCTCAAGCATTTCGTTGAGGGTAACGGCCAGGAAGTGCAGTTCGTCGTGGGCCTTCGACACCGGAACGCGCTGGCTCAGATCGCCGCCTTTGATGGTGCGAGCCGTTCGTATCAGACTGTGGATAGGGGCAAGCGCCCGCGATGCGAGCCAATAGCTGCCAAAGGCGCTGAAGACGATCACGATGCCGCCCAGTAGCATAAGCTCTTCAGCGATGTGATGGAGCGTCTCGTGTAGATCTTCTAGCGATTGTCCAACCTGAATGACGCCAAACGGCTTTCCGTCTATACTCAGTACACGGCTGTAGAGCCGTACTTGATCGCCATTCCGAGTGGTAATAGTGTCCTGCCACGGCTGACCGTGTAAGGGCTGACTGACGCTGGTCGCGGGCACCTTGAGGTTGAGAAAGGCGGGCGTGACGCGTACCGGGCGGCCATGCACATCGAGCAGGCGCACGAGTATCTCATAATTGATATCTCCATGCGTGATATGCTGCTGCCCTATCTCTCTATCGAAGCCGGGTAGGTCTGCTGTCGCATCACGAACGCTGATTCTACCATTTCTATATGTAACGTCATTCGCAATCTGTTGTGCGTGTGCTTGTATCGCTGTATCCAGACTCTTTCCAAGCGAGAATTCGAGGTGTAGATAGAGGAAGATGCCCGCTAAGAAGAGGAGGAGGGCGAAGACGCAAGTGAACCAGAGCGTTAACTGCAAACGTACGCCGAATGGCCAGAGCGAACGGACAGGGCGTAGAAGAGAGCTCACGATATCGACTCCTTTAGTTGATAGCCAGCACTGCGCACAGTCTGGATCACGTCTGGTTCTCCCCCCGCACAAAGTTTACTTCTTAGATAACGCATGTAGACGTCAATGACATTCGATAAATGGTCGGCATCGTAGTCCCACACATGCTCGGCTATCATCGTCCGACTCAAGACGTGCTGTGGCGAGCGCATCAGAAGATCGAGTAATGCATATTCTTTACTCGAAAGCGCAACGACGCGTTGGCCTCGTCGTACCTCACGCGTCCGTGTATCCAGCGTGATATCCATAAAGCGTAAGATTGATGGACTTGATGCGCCATTCTGCCGCAATAAGACTTGCACGCGCGCCTCTAGCTCGCAAAACGCAAACGGCTTGACGAGGTAGTCATCCGCCCCCAGGTCCAGCCCTTTTACTCGATGATCCATTCTGTTTAAAGCAGTCAAAAAGAGAATTGGTACGGCTGGCTGCTGTTTATGTCGCTCTTGCCGCGCGCGTAGTTTCTGACAGAAATCCCACTCCCTCAAAGCTGACAAGAAGATATCCAGGATAACCAGATTGTACACATTCTTGTCAATCTGTGCCAACGCATCTTCTTCGCTTCTGACCAGGTCAACGACGTACTGACAGTTTTCCAGGCCCTTTTTTAGATCCTGCCCCAACGTGGGATGATCTTCTACCATTAATATACGCACGCTCCATGCCTCCCGTAAATAAATTGGACCCAAAGTACTCAGCATTTCTGTTACTATACACAAACTTCATGAGTGCACAATGAAATTTCAGCACTTTTAGCATAGACGATAATGCTGTAATAAACAGAAATCATACGCATTCTGGAGGTGTGGATTACTGTATGGAAGCAAGGGGAAGCAAGCTAGGATTCAAGCAACAAGAGGGCGCGGCCCGATCTTTTATACCATTGTCAGATCAGGCCACCTCCTCTACTCTATACCTTCTTTCCGACTACGATTGGTTTTTGACTCTCGCACGCCACAACTGGGGATAGAGCAAGCGAACGACTTGCGGCAGCCTGGACGCGCTGGGAGGCGATGCCTGTGAAGCGCACTAAGAAGAGTTCGAGGAAGCTGTCTATACTATAGCCAATAAAGAAGGCCGTCTGCCAGTCGGCTCCATGACTGATATAATAGTATATGCAGTAGCCAACGATAAGTAGCAGAATACCGCCGATGACATTCATCTCTTTAATATGTAACCACAGTGTACTATTATCCAGCAATAACAGAGTCTGCTCTCGATCGACGCTATATTGTTTGTAGATCTCGACGAAGCTGTGCGCAAATCCTCCCACCATGACTGCTCCATAACCAAGCAGAAGATTGTGCAGCCCGTCTGGCCCTTTGTCGTAGGGAAGAATCTCCAGACTGTGACACAGGAGAAGCAGGAGTGCACCGGCTGCAATAATGCCGGTAATATACACAAAGCTTAGTGCGCGGCGCAGATGGCTGGGTGATGCGCGATAGATCAATCCGGGCTCAACCATGATGCCGTTGATGCGCGCTGTGTGCTCCTGAAGATAGGACCAGACATCTCTCAGCCGCTCTGGAGTATCAAAGTCGTTTTTGAACGTTGCGAAGAAGTCGAGGTAAGCTCCTGTATGTAAGTCGCTGAGCTGTTGATTGACAAGATCCGGAAAAGTAACAATCTCCCCCTGCTTTATCAGCTCAGATAGTGCCATCTTTACTTCCTGTAGCTTGAAGATGAGCTCCATAGATGCAGGTAATGAACTGCTCTCGCCCTCGACGGGCCAGGTCCACTTCACCTTGCTCCATCGCGTCTGCATCTCCCGTATCCGGCCGGGGATATCTATGCTCTCAGTACGCGTCAATTCAGAGTGTTTATCCAGCAATTCTTCCAGCGTGCTGAAGTATCCATCCACCGACTTCTCATTGCTCGCAATCAGATTGCTTCCCATCTCAAAATGATAGCTTTGTTGTAAAAGCAGAGCAGCCTGAGTATTGCCCCCTTGCTCCACGCTTTGATCCACACTCCATCCATCACCTCCGCCATCCAAAAGGCTCAGCAGATTCGTCGTTTCTTCAAACACAGAACGCGCAACAGAGATGATCTCCCTCACATTCTTAAACAGATAGTCGTATGCTAACTGAACTTCCTTCATCTTCGTCTCCCCACTTCTTTCCACTTGAACAATCAATAAGAAGAAAGCTGTATCTATGCAGCTACATAAACCTTTGGTGGAGGAACTGGCCTGTTTAATTCCTCCGCAACCATAATCCAGCTTTCAATGGCATCCTGACCTTGCCTGACTGCCTCTTCGTACGTCTGACCATGCGTCATATACCCTGGGAGTTCTGGCACAGCAACAACATAAATCTTATCTTCGAGGTCCCACTCAATAATCATAGAATAGTGTTTCGCTCCTTCCATGTTATTTCTCATCTAAACGTCTAAGTACGTTTTGAACTTGCTTTGTCTGATACCGCTGAGCGTCATTTCCTTCACCTTCGTCAGAAGCTATACATCACATCATACTACGCTATAGCCATTCCTCAAAAAGAACTTCGTCGATCTGCCCACCATATGCATGATACTGATTCCACGTAGTAACAATCCCCTTTTCCCGACATGGACAAACCACTTTTGCAAGTAGGATCTCACTCTCACTGATCTCAACGAAAAAGGATACAATAGGAAGTGATCCACGTTTCTTTTAGGCTATATGAAAGAAAGGACAAACTAATATGTCTGCTATACAGGGTGAGTATTTCTTTTTACCGCAGGAGCATGTTCTCTTCGGTGTTGGAAGTTTGCGGCGCTTGCCGGATGAGGTGCGGCGTGTAGGAGGTCAGCGCGTATTGTTGATGACGGGGAATAGTCTGGCGACTCAGACTGATGTGGTTAAACGGGTTGTCGAGGTGTTGGGGACACTGCATGGAGGGACGTTTTCGAATATTCGCCAGCACGCCCCTAAGGGTGATGTGTCTCAGGCGGCGGACCTGGCTCGCTCGTCAAAGGCCGATGTTTTGGTGAGCGTGGGCGGAGGGAGTCCGATCGACGCGACAAAGGCGGTGGCCCACGCTCTGGCACAGGATAACGGCGTTTATCTGCCGCACATCGCCATGCCCACGACGTTGTCGGCGGCTGAGTTTACGCCTTCAGCGGGGGTGACGGATGAGGAGAAGCGCGCCAAAGCTGGTTTCATGGATGAGCGCATGACTCCGCGCACTGTTCTCCTGGATGCCGCTCTGACAGTGCCTACACCCCTACGACTATGGATCTCGACGGGCATTCGCGCCCTCGATCACGCAGTGGAAACGCTGTACGCGCGGGGTGCTCATCCCATCAACGATGTACTGGCTCTGGAAGCTATCCGCAAGCTGTTCAAATTCCTGCCCCATTCGCAGTCCCATCCTGACGATTTAGAGGCGCGCACCGAACTTCAAATCGCCGCCTGGATGAGCATCTTCGAGGTGAACAACGCCCCCGCTGGCCTGAGCCATAACCTGGGCCGCCGCATTGGCGCAACTTACAGCGTCCCGCACGGCATCACCTCTTGCATCACCCTCCCCGCCGTCATGCACGCCCTGGCCGAGCAGCACGCCCCCCAACTGGCTCCGATGGCCTACGCGCTCGACCTCCCCGTCAGCCAAACCGATCCCATTCAGGCGGCCCACGCCGCCGCCGATGCCGTCTTCAACCTCATCGACCAGTTGGGCCTTCCCCACTACCTGCACGATGTCGGCATCGAAGCATCCGAGATCCACAGTATCGCCGTCAACACCGTCGGCGAAGGCCCACAGCTCGCCCTGGCCGAATCCGTTCTGCATAGCGTACTCTAGCCCTGTTCAGGCAGAGCAGAAATGAAAAACAATCCGCTCTGCCTACAGTGCTCGCGCATCCTTTACAAATAAACCTATCTGATCCCTTACCTGCTGCTCATGAGGCCATTCTACCAAAATTTGCTTATAAAGAGTATATGCCTGATAGTAGCGCAATTTAGAACCGAGCACAAGAGCCGACGTTACAGCATTCCCAAGATAAAAGCATGCTTGATCAACGTTTCCTGATTGAAGGGACGCATCCGCTTTATCAATAGATAGTTCAACACGATCAGGAACTATTGCTTGAGGAATCGATTTATCTACAAGAGCTAGTGCTTCCCATGCTTTGTCAGGCTGCTTCAAGTTTAAATAGACACGCACTTCGAATCCATGAGGCAGTTTAAAATGAGTATAAGAGAAATTAGGATCATCTTTAGGATTAGTAGGAAATAGCTTGTAGGCACGTTCAAGTGATTGCAATGCTTTGTGGCTTTGACCAACGTTGCTATAGGCTTCTGCCAGTCCTGTATATAATCGACCGCTCAAAAGAGGTGAAACGTTGTTGCTGTATTGATGGCCTTCTTCATACATATTCAACATTTGATCAAAACGTTTTAGATATCTATAAATCAGACCTTTGCGTATGAGAGAAGCCGCCTGCAAATGAACATCTTCGGCAATTTGAGCCGCATCGATTGCCTGGTCCGCATGGATCAAAGCCCATCCATAATCCGGTTTTTGCAATGCCATCATACATGCAAGTTGATGCATCTTTGACGCGAGAGTTGCTGACAGCTTCTGATATCCTGTTGGTTGCCTCACTAACACAGCCAACTGTGAAAGATACGTATCTAAAAATTGCTGAACTTCTAAAAGATGCCCCTCAAAGTAGAGTCGCCAATACACAGGAATGTATGCAGCACAAATCGAAAGCATCTCTTCATCGTGAAGTAACCCTCCAACTTCTTGCACTATTTCTATTGGCCTGGACATTGTGAGAAGTGTAGTCCCAATACCTCCTAATAGCTGAAATGCTTCACGCCTTCTCATATCATCATCCCTTGTGGTTTTTGCCTGTAAATCTGCTTGATTATTATAGAGAAGTTTAACCGGAGGCAATCCTTTCAGCAGCCCTAACTGTTCAGGTGTCTTCTCAAGACAAGAACACAACCGCTGTACATTATCTATCCTAATAGGCTCTCCGCGTTCTGCCCGTTCAACCGTGGATAGACTAACCTGTGCAAAGTCAGCTAGCTGTTTTTGATTCCATCCTCTGCATTGCCTTTCCATGCGTAGCAGATCGTTTTTCATCGTGCATCCCTACCTTACTTCAACTCATTCAAACCGCTATTACACGTTTCTATTCTACCACACACTATATCCAATTGACGGATTAGTGACGGTTTAAGACGGATGACCTCCAAAAGTAACAGATAGATGACAGCCTACTGACGGTTTATCAATTCAATTTTGCCTCATACTATGAACAGCAGGTAGCTATGATGGACAGGACATAAAAGAATCAACACTTTGAAAAAAGTCAGGATCATTACCATTACGCAGCAAAATTTATAGAGGAAGGTACATTTTCGTAATGAATTCGAGTACAGTTATGCAATTTAGACAGCAGCAAGCTCTGCAAGAAGAGGCGGCACGACAGGGGCTGTGCGGGCTTGCATCAGGTTTCTCACGGCATGATTTTATTGAGGCGCGTGCGGAGAGGGGAGCGCAACTTATCTTACAGCTTATCGAGCAGGGGGAGCATGAGGAGGCGCAAAAGCTGATGGCGATGAATACCTGGGGGCAGGGGGAGCTAGCAGAGGAGGACGAGGAGAGATGTCGCACTACGACACTATTGTAGCCAGAGGATAAAGGAGAGAAAGGCATGTTTTTTGCGGATACGGAACAGAAACCAACCTTGCTCCGGCTGAGGCAGCAGACGACGATTACGACGCAGCAATTGGCGCGGGAGGCGGGTGTGAGTCTGACGGAGGCATATGTAGTGGAGATAGGGGGATTTGGGTCCAGAGAGACGGCGAAGAAGGTCATCGAAGCCTTCGCGCGCCTCTCTGGACAGGCTTGTAGCCTGGATGATATTCGGCTCCAGAATGTCTCGCCGCCTGCTTTCAAGAGAATGTATGATTTACCAACAATCAAACATCCATCCACGCGACAAGGGTCATGAGACAGACAATAACCAGGCAAGAGAAGGTGAAGAGGGAAGGGAAGGAACTAAGATGAGCACCAATGCAGAATTACAGCGCAAACAACTCGAATCGATGACAACGGAACAGATCTCGTTACGCATAGAGCAAAGTCAATGCGAAATGAACATGTTCATGGAGCAGCTTGTTACACGCGCTTCCCTTCAAGGGTATGCTGAACAACAATACGACGTGCTGCTTGCGCTTCTACAAGAGTTGCTGGCTTTTATCGGGAAGGTTCCTATGACGCAGGAATGGGGCGAGAGGCGTGATGAACTAGTAAGTAAGGTAGAGAAGAAGATATAATATATTTTCATCGCGTCTCCTTCTCTTCCTCCTTCTTTAGGCCCGCAGAGCCGAAGTCCAGGCTATACCATCTGGGAAGGTGTAGGCTTTGATGGATTCTGCGTGCATGGTGATGCTGTAGCCGGGGGCCTGCGGGGGCATATAGTGTCCGTTTTTGATGAGAACGGGGTCTAAGAAGTGTTGGTGCAGGTGATCTACGTATTCTAAGACGCGGTTTTCGAGGGAGCCGCTGATACAAATATAGTCGAGGAGAGAGAGGTGCTGGACGTACTCGCAGAGCCCGACGCCGCCAGCATGGGGACAGACTGGTACTCCGAATTTGGCGGCCATGAGCAGGACGGCGAGGACTTCGTTGACGCCTCCTAATCTACATGCGTCGATCTGGCAGAAGTCGATGGCGTGCGCTTGCAGCATTTGTTTGAAGATGATGCGATTCTGGACGTGTTCGCCGGTGGCAACTTTGATGGGAGCGATAGCGCGGGCAATAGTTGCGTGGCCCAGAATGTCGTCGGGGCTGGTGGGCTCTTCGATCCACCAGGGGTTGTAGGGGGCGAGCGCTTGCATGGCGACGATGGCCTCATCGACATCCCAATACTGGTTGGCATCCATCATCAGATAAGAGTCGGGACCGATCACTTGCCGCATCAGCCGCGCCCGCCGCACGTCGTCCTCTGCGTTCGCGCCGACTTTGAGTTTGAAATAGCTCCAGCCCTGTCCCAGCGCCTCTTGACAGAGGGCGATGAGCTTCTCGTCGCTATAGCCCAGCCAGCCAGCCGAGGTGGTGTACGCGGGATAGCCGCTAGCGAGCATCTCTTGCTCCCGTTCACCTCTGGTAGCGGCACGTTCGTGCAGCATGGTCAAGGCTTCTTCAGGCGTCAGCACGTCAGTTATATAGCGGAAATCGATGCATGCGACGAGTTGTTCGGGCGTCATGTCGGCGAGGAGCTTCCAGAGCGGCTTGCCTTCGACTTTGGCGTAGAGGTCCCAGACGGCATTGATGACGGCGGCGGCGGCGAGGTGGATGGCCCCTTTCTCAGGCCCGATCCAGCGGAGTTGGCTATCGCCGGTGATCTCGCGCCAGAAGGCTCGCATGTCGGCGGTGAGCGATTCGAGGGTGCGGCCAATTATCTTCGGGGCCAGTGCGTTGATGGCGGCGACACAGATTTCGTTGCCCCGTCCAATGGTGAAGGTGAGGCCATGCCCGGCGAGCCCCTGGGGACTATCAGTGGAGAAGATCACGTACGCCGCCGAGTAGTCAGGATCTTTGTTCATAGCATCTGAACCGTCCAGCAAGCGCGACGTGGGAAATCGAATATCATAGCTCTCAAAATGTGTGATGGTGATGGGCATGTGCGGCTCCCCTCTGGAAATAACAGACAACCTTCTCTATTTTCAATAGCAAGGCCATAGCTACATTGCTCTAACAGTATAACTTATTTTTCATACATATTGAGTTGACATGATTGTACCTTCTCTGTGGATAGAAGCGTGTTGAATATACCGGATACATAGCAGAACATTTCTAGTGCAGAAATAGCTCCTCTTATCTGGAGAAAGGAAATATCGCAATCCGAAAGTTTTTCGTACGAAGATTACTTTCTGAAATCTCTCTCTTTATGCTAAAATAGGTGCCATAAAGATTCCTAACCTATTTGTAGGAAAATCATAGTCCAGTCAGGGGTACACATGGATCAGCAGTCAATGTTGACGGCGCTTCTCCGGGAAGAGTACGGAAACCAGGGAATAGATATCGAGACCTTGCATCGCCATGCCGATGAGGATCGAGGCGTCTACCGTATTCACTCATCTTCCTCTACAATGGGTGTTCTGCGCACATTTCGTCAGAGCACAGTTACAACAGCATTGTTGAAGCAAGCCACGATATTAGAGTATCTTGCCCGTTATGGATACTCAGCTCCACGGCCCATTATGACTTTGGCGCGCAAGCCTGTGAGCAGCTATCAGGACTGGAGCGCCATCTTCACCACATTTATCGAAGGGACGGGCGCGGATTTTTCGTATGCGAGCCTGACCAATCTCGGAGCCTGTCTTGGACGACTACATAAGCTCAGTGAACAGGTGATGATGGGTACCGCCGCGCCAGCCGTCCAGCTTCTGCCGGGATCGCGCTTCCAGCTCTCATCGGCCATCCCCTACGCTCTCAGCCAGCTCTTACCAGAGGCACATCGCGTCCCGATGGAGATCTGGCCGTTCTACAGGGGGTTGATCACAACGCTCCACCACATCCAGCAGACGATCAATCTTCCCATTACAGTAGTGCATGCCAACAGCCAGCCACAGCATGCCATCTGCACAGCCAGCGGCGAAATGATTTTGACCAACTGGGGTAGCGCCGGCATGGGACCCGCAATTCTGGATGTAAGCTATCTCTTGCTCATCAGCCATCTGGAGAAATCCAAGCACTTTCCTATCCAGCCCGATGCACAAGCCATTGCCGCCATCGTTCAGGGCTACTGCCAGCAACGGGCGCTTACAGAGCAGGAACACGCGGTATTACCTGACGCGGTGCGCTTCGGCATTGCCCTGCATGTCGCACGGCATCTTCCGGCCATCCTACATGGATCGTGGCAGAAGAACATCCAACTTCAAACATTACAGGCATGCTATGATATCAGCGCCGATATCGCGTCGCTGGCCCTGCACTACTTTAGGACATGAAGCAACACACTTATCATAGTTGCTCTTGCTGATCTTTCACCAGATTCTACACATCCTCGTCGCAAAAGGTTAATCAATTGTTTCTCGCAACCAAAAAGATTATACTGTATGAGGACGCTGTAGGCTTCGATCTAGCAGCATATATGTACTTCGCAAAGCGGGGACGAGGAGTGCTTCGGAGCATATTGGTCGGCACTTCTCCGGCTGATGAACTTTTCTTATTAAATCTGGTATACAACGTGCTACTTTTTTACCAGATTGAATAAATGAACATCATAAGCCGGTCCGCGCGCAATGAATTGGTGCCTCTGCTTCGCAAATTTTTTCATGAAGAGTGAAAGATTATCATATAAAAAGAGGATTTCATGGAACAGCACGCTCTTAATGATCGACCCATTGTACCAGAGGGGGTTCTGGCACGTCTGCGCTCAGTCTATGGAGGACTTTCGGAGGCGGAGCAGCGGGTGGCGCACTTTATTGAGCAGAATCCCCAGGAGACGGTCCATCTCTCGGTACAGATGCTGGCTCAGCGCATTGGTGTGAGCGAGGCGACGATCGTACGCTGTTGCCGCTCGATCGGTTATCAAGGCTTGCGCGACCTCAAACTAGCCCTCGCCGCCGAGACCGCCAACGCGCTCCAGCTCTTGCACGAGGATATTGTGCCCAATGATAGCGTACAAGAGATCACGCGCAAGGTCCTCCAATCCGACATTCAGGCCATCGCCGACACGCTGGCGATGCTCGATACTCAAGCATTGGAGCGCGCTGTTCAAGCCATTTCAGAGGCCACACGCATCGAATTCTACGGCATCGGCTCCTCGCTCCCCGTCGCCCTGGACGCCTATTATCGCTTCTTGCGTATCGGCCTGCCCGCGACGGTCATTACCGACGCCCATATGCAATCCGTCTCGGCCTCACAGCTTCCCGCCGGTGCCGTCGCCTTTGCCGTCTCACACACCGGCCGCTCAGTAGAGACCCTCGACGCGCTCAAAAAGGCCCGCGCCGCCAACGCCACCTGCATCCTCCTCAGCAGCCACGCCAACACGCCCCTCAGCCAGTACGCCAACATCCAACTCATAACAGCCGCGCGCGAAACCGCCTTCCGCCAGGAAGCCGTCACCAGCCGCATCGCCCATCTCAGCGTCATCGACGCCCTCTACGTCGCCGTCGCTATGCGCCGCTTCGATACCGCTATGGAAACCCTCGCCCGTTCCACCAACATCGTCAGCGAACACATGATCCCATGACCATCATTAACTATAATCCCTTCAGTTGCTGCTCCTTCTGACCACCTCACAAGCCCATTTAAGGGCAAAGGGGTCATATGTACATGCCTCACCATCATTTGATACTGGCATCAAGAAAGTAGACAGGCTGGCTCGCGATGGTGGTGGTCACGGGAGTGGAGGTGGTACACATAGCAGCTCTAAGGCTGGTGGACACACTACTGGTTCCGAAGAGGACGCTTCATCTGGTGAAGGCAAAGAGGAAAACAATAGTAGTAGTTATCATAACAACAATAGTCATGGCGTTTTTCATAGCAACAATAGTAACGGAGAACTTGTCACATCCGATTCATCTTCTAATCAGTACAATCCCTCCACCCTCCAGATTCTCTGGTCATTCTTTCTCATATGCATTGGAGTTGCAATCATCATCTATTTTATTCGAAGACTACCCAACAAAGACTATAAGAAAAGACGAGTTGATCAGTCGCTTTAAAACATCCTGCTTAGCCAACCGTATACTAGAGGTGGATGTAGTTTCACATCCAAAGAAGCAAGCAGCTAACAAACAATCAGTAATCACGCAACTAATAACAAGGAAAATAAATGGCTACCTACGTCTTTCTGAATCTCCCGGCCTACGGCCACGTCAACCCGACGCTCGCAGTCGCACATGAGCTGGTGCAGCGTGGCGAGAAGGTGATCTACTATCTCACCGAGGAGTTTCGCGCCGCCGTCGAGGCGACGGGCGCAACCTTCCGCAGTTATCAATCGGAGGCGGGCCAGATACAGCCGCCCACCAACTTCAACTTCGCCCAGGACACCCGCTCACCCAACGGTCCACCTAATGGGATGCCCTTTATGATGGTCGATGAGGGTGCCCGCGTGCTGCCGCAGGTGCTCGAAAGCATCCGCGCCGACCGCCCCGACTACATCCTGTATGACATGATGTGTCTGTGGGCGAAGATCGCCGCCCGTTCCCTGCACGTCCCGGCTATCCTGTTCCGTCCCAGCTATGCGGCCAATGAGCAGAGCAATATCATGGGAAACATGAGAAATATGGGCGGCATGAACCGCGCGGCAGACAGCAATCCGGCTTCGGGAGCTGCGATGGGGCAGACTCTGAGATTAGTAGTGATGCAGGCAGTCTTCCCGTTGCTCCTGGCTTCTTTGCAATGTTCAATCAAGTGAACGATAAGCTAGCAGAGTTGTGTCGCGCATATGGTGTACAGCCCTTCTCGGCACAAGAGATGTTCCTGGGCGCGGAGCCGCTGACAATCGTGTTCATTCCAAAAGAATTTCAGCCGAACGGCGAGACCTTCGATGAGCGCTTCGTCTTCGTCGGCCCGTCTATACAGCCACGACCCAACACCAGCAATTTTCCGCTGGATAAGCTGACGGAGAAGACGACGCTCTACATCTCGCTGGGCACGGTCTTCAACAATCAGGCTGCATTCTACAATATGTGTTTCGCCGCCTTCAAGGATGAGCCGTGGCAAGTGGTTCTCTCGACGGGCACGAAAGTCGATCAAGCGGCCCTCGATCCTCTTCCAGCAAATTTCCTGGTTGCGCTCCAGGTTCCTCAACTTGAGGTCTTGCAGCACACCAGCCTCTTCGTCACCCATAATGGGATGAATAGCACGATGGAAAGCCTCTATTATGGTGTTCCTATGGTTGGCATAGCGCAGATGCCGGAGCAGATGATGACGGCACAGCGGGTGCAAGAATTGGAGCTCGGTACCGCCCTCAACAAAAATACGCTAACGGTTGAGATGTTAAGAACAACGGTCGAGCAGGCGATGGCGAATGAGAGCTATCGGGCTAATGCAAAGGCGATGCAACAACACGTGCGCAATGCGGGCGGGTACAAGCGGGCGGCTGATGCCATCATGGAGTTTGAGCAGAGCCATCGGCAGAGGGCGCGGGCGTAGCCACAACCTCTTACATATCTCTACTTCGCAACCCTCCGCGAAGTAGAGGCACTGACACGTTGCACACAGATTCTATTCTCTAGAAGGTAGCCACAACCGCTTTGGCGAATGATGCAAAGAATAGTGCAGTAGAACAACCAGAGGGGGGACCAAACACCCCGAAAAATCAGCCGACATCCACCATTATCGATGAATATCTGTTATAGAGGTCATCATGCGAAACATCGTAGTATCCGAGTTTGTGTCGTTGGACAATGTCATACAAGCGCCTGGTGGTGCACAAGAAGACACCGAGGGCGGCTTCACCCAGGGCGGGTGGACATGGCCGTTCTGGCACGATGATATTGGAGCAAACTTCTTTGAGGCAATGAGCCAAAGTGACGCGCTGCTTCTGGGGCGTAAAACATGGCAGATCCACGGCGGGGCATTTGAACCCATGCCAGCCAGTGATCCGTTTGGCGATCTCATGAACAACATGCCGAAGTACGTTGTTTCCACCACACTGACAACGACCTCGGCCTGGCGCAACTCCACCTTGATTAGCAGTCATGTTGTCGAAGAAGTACGCAGCTTGAAAGCACAGCCCGGCAAAAACATCGTCATCGATGGCAGCAGCGTGCTGGTTCATACCCTGGCCGAGCACGATTTGATTGACGAATATAGCTTGCATGTGTATCCGGTTGTGCTCGGCGGTGGCAAGAAGATTTTTCCTGAGGGGCTACGCATGAATCTGCGACTGATCGAATCCAGGCCACTCCCATCAGGTGTTGTGCTCATACGCTATGCGCGTGCATGATGAGCCGCCGGCTACGTAATGGGAAAAGGGTGAAGTAGATCAACAACCAGCTTTCGGTAATCTTAGAATATTTGGAGATTATTGCCTCTTTATTCACCGGTGTGATACAGTAAAAAGAGAAAAGGCACAATTAGGCAAAAGGGGGCAAAGAGAAGATGGCAACAGAGCCAAAGAAATCAAAAGAGCATCCCAGTACCTATGTTGTACAAGACCGTTCGAATGAAGAGGAGCTTCTTCGGGTCCATCTCCAGGATCAGCTTATCACAGATGGGATGGGCGGTGTGTTACCAGAGCAGGCTGATCCCTCCCGTTTCCAACGGGTGCTGGATGTCGCCTGTGGCACAGGTGACTGGTTGATTTCCCTGGCACAGCAGGTGCCCGACACGAAGCTGCTAGTCGGCGTTGATGTGAGCAAGAGCATGATAGACTACGCCCGCAAACAAGCCCACGAGGCTGGTTTGGCAGAGCGGGTGGAGTTTCGGGTGATGGATGCCCTACGCATGCTGGAGTTCCCGCGCGCGTCTTTCGACCTGGTCAATCAGCGCTTTGGTCAGAGTTATCTGCGCAGCTGGGATTGGGCTAATCTATTGCAGGAGTTCCAGCGAGTGGCACGGCCTGGTGGTACTATCCGCATCACAGATTGCGATTCACCTATAGGAAATACTCCTGCTTTTAACGACTTGGAACAATTATTTGGTAAAGCAATGAATCAATCTGGTCATCTTTTCTCTACTCAACTGGATGGGATTACCAGCGTACTGGAACCGATGATGCATCAAGCTGGACTGCTCAACCTGCAAACGCACGCCCATCCTCTGAAGTATACAGCGGGAACAAAGGAAGGTCAGCTCTTTACCGAAAATATACAGCATCTCTTCCGCACTGCCGCGCCCTTCTTACGCAAGTGGACAAAGGTTCCCGAAGAGTACGATCGTCTCTATCAGCAGGCCCTGCAAGAGATGAACCAGCCGGGCTTCGTCGCAACGTGGCCCTTGCTTACAGTATGGGGAAACAACCCTTAAACAGAGAGAAAACAGACCTTCGATCCCCACTGATTCTCCTTTTATTAGGAAAAAACTGCCGACTGTTGACAGCCGCTTTCCTTATAAGTACAATATCTATAGGCGGCCCATAAGACGTTAACTAACGAGAAGCATGAGATTTGCATTCTCAAAAAAGTCTTGAAGGGTCGCCCCCCAAACAATTCGGCATTCCCCACACCTTCCTCTATCGCCATCCTCGTCGCTCAATGCTACAGAAGCCCGCATTACTCCATCCTACTTCGATCCCCTTCTCTTCTCCGCGCTCCCTCAAATACTCAAAGAGTGCATGTGCATGGCCCGTCTCCGCCCAATCCGGCTCAACTGCCGCAAATGGCGTTCGCGCACTGCGTCCTCCACCCGATCCATCGCCATCCACCGCCGTATCCACTACTGTTCTCAGCGCCCCGCTCTCCAGTAGCCTCCGACCAAATGCCTCGACGTCCGTATACCTCAGACATGGACTTACGGTAATCTGCGTCTTTACTCCGCCCTCGCTCGCCGCCCGCACCAGTTCCCAGCGTTTCTCCAGCGCAGGCCCGCCCTTCAAGCTCTTCAGGTAATCCTGCTCGTCGGTCTCGATGGTTACGGATAGCCAGGCATACGAGATCTGCTTCAGAAGGGGAATGTCGCGCTCGGCGAGGGGTGAGCGGGTCTGGATGACGAGCAGGTCCAGGTCGTTGTAACGGGCGAAGACCTCGAGGCACTGCTGCGTGATCTGGTATTTGCGCTCGATGGGCTGGTAGGGATCGGTTGTGCTGCTCATAAAGATGCGCAGCTCCCGGCGTATCTCCGGTTTCATCTTGCCCAGAGCTTCGTCGAGCAGTTGGGCGGCGTTGGTCTTGATCTGAACAGCCTGACCCCAGGTGACGCCGCCACTGCTGAAGGTCCAGTTGGGCAGAAATTGGGCGTAGCAGTACATGCCACAGGTGGTCTGCCCAAAGCCACATCCTACGTAGGCTGAGAGGGCGTGGGTGAAGGGATAGGGTCCCGCAGCCAGAAAGCCGTTGCGCTGCGGCGTCAGGATTCCTTTAGCTTCTTTGAGTGCTAGCTCCATCTTTGGTCCTTTAATCTCTTTCATTGTTGGATCTATTTTCCATTTTACCCACTTTTGCGCATGCGCAAAAGTGGGTAAAATGGAAAATAGATCCAACAATGAAAGAGATTGAAAATGCTGAGAACATAGAGGGATGGACAAACATGCTCTCAGCATACGTGAGGGGAAACGAGGCATTAGAACAACAGCTACAGAAACGACAGGAAGTGATTACGGGAGACGCGTACATCGTTGGGCATCTTTAATGGTTTTCTTCGTCGAGGAATGGAGTGATGTTGTGACGGCCACATTTGGGACAATTCCATGTCACCATATTTAAGAAGCGAATATCTTTGCCACCATCGGCAAGGCCAATCTTGTACGTCCTTCGGCAGTTGGGACATTGAATGTCCCATTGTTACCATTTTCGGCCCTTCTACACCCTCTGCCGAGAGACTTGCTGTGTTCGGGTTAAAATGTTCTTGCTCCAAATCATTCGTCCTTATACGTAGTAAACCGCACTATAAACTGTCTGTTCTACTGTCAAATTTCCGTCTCCTTGAAGCAGTTCTAAAGAGGCTTTAAACGATTAGGGCTTATCGGGCAAGCGCTCGAGAATCTGAGTGAGCAGTGATGTATGTTGAGTAAGCAATGCTGTATGCTCTGCTTGCGTCGTTTGCAATCCTGCAATTCTGCTATCTAGTCTTGAAATTTTGCTGTCTTGCTCAGCGAAGCGTTGGCGCATCTCAGTTTGTAGCCCGACAATTTTACCGTCTTCTTCGATTTGTTGCTTTCGTAGTTCGGCAAGTTGCTCATTGGTAAACCGGTCGTGTGCTATAAGAGTCTCGAATATCTTATCGTATTTCTCGTTTAGCTTTTCTAGTGTGGATTTGCTCACTAGTGCCCCTATCGCGATGGTTTGTAGTTCGATTGTTTTCTTGAGTTCAGTATGCTCTTGCTCAAGAGTTTGTAACCGTTCTTCGATGGTTGGCATGAAAAGTTGCCTTTCACTAAACTGATATCTTCCAGCAATTATACTATACTCCTGCGTTTTGTTCTACTGGCTTACTCTTTCGGGTGCTTCTTTGTGGCTTTGTTGTGCTAGTTTGCCTCTCTGTATATCTTTCGATAGCCTCTCTATATTCTTTTGCAATTCGGTCGTCTGAAGTCATAATATTAAGCTCAAATGCAATACGTTTACTTAAACGGTTCACCTCTTTGAAACCTGCATTCCTTAAAATTGCTATTCCTGTAGGTGTTGAACTTGTAGCATAAAATTTAGTGATAATGACATGTTTTTCAGCAAGTTCTATCAGAAACTCTATAAACCCACTGATAAGCTTTGCTCCATACTGCGTTCGTCTACTAATATCTACATCTGGTGCAGTTGCCATACCCATAATGATACATTCCATAGTACTATTTGGAGCAAATGGTAAAACATCCTCTGGTTTGATTTCCCATCCTCGTATCTCTCCATTTATAAACTGCATAATAGCGTCGTGCTTGGCAGGAAGCAGGTTAATGAAGCCTACAAGCTTTCCATGATCTCTAATAATTAAATCAATATCTGGATTTTTTGCCAGCCATGATTTACGTATTTCCATACTATGAATGGCGCTTCCAAATAGAAGAGAAGCTAGATCATGTTCATCTTTAAAATCTTCCTCACTCATTGCCCTCATAAATTGTAAACCCGCCTTTTCATCATATGCCATGAATGCAGTTAACTCTCTAGCCAGTTTGTCTATTTCTGTTCTAAGATATTGTCCTTGTGCTTTGCCAGGCGGAATAAACTTTCTTATTCTTTCTGTCCTGACCAGATAGTTAAATCTGTTTTTGTCTATACCTAATTTTTCTTGCGCTTCTTTGGCCGTATAGTAGTTTTTTGCGCTCATTGCTTCCTCCTATCTGATGTGTAAGTGTCAATGTTACACACTTGAACTTTAACATCCATTTCAACTTTTTACAAGCTCTATCTTTTTCAAATTTTGAAAGTTTAAATGTTGACAAAGTTTAACTTATTATGTTATTATCTGCATGTGTCTTTCAACTTTTCAACTTTTCAAACCATTGATCTAATTTTGAGATAGCACCTTAACAACTGAATAGAGAGCTCCTAATCAGTAGAGCAAGAGGGAAGGCGTAAGCGGCCCTTACATCCAATTTCTTGCGATCCTGGCTGATGAATGAGGACGTAGTACCACATGTTGCAAAGCAGTGCGTAAACGCTCAAGGAGCACATGGTTCTCTCGCAAAGAACCATTCACGGGCATAGGCAAGCTACAGGAAAGGATGGGCAGGAAGATGTAGCTTGCGCTGCCTGGGAGAACTTCCCACACAAAAAAGCTTGACGCGCTCGTAACACGCCAAGCCTCTCGGCACCTTTTCTTACCGCTCAAACGACAGGCTCATAAGAGACATTCCGACATTCTCTTACCCCTTCAAGGCTCATGTGTTCCACCACGTGAGCCTTTTCTACTCGGCGTCGTCCAGGTCCTTCCCTCTATTGTGAGAGATGGACGCCTGGGCTGTCAAGAAGCATCTCAGGAGAACTGCTTTATGACAATGCAAGCTATCCCTTACGTCCCTTCCGAAGTCTTGCCCGACCTTGAACAATACTTCGCAGATATACGACAGGCTTCTTCTCCGCTCTCAGAGGAGGAGTATCACGCGCTGGCTGCGTGTATTCGCCTCTATCGCACTGGTGCGCTCGATGCACAGCAAGGAGAAGACGCACTACGGCGTATGTTTCATGGTCATTTACGGGTGGTGGTTCGCCTCGCCTTCAAATGGAAAACCCTGACCAGTGCAGCCCTTGATGTCCTTGACTTAATCCAGGAAGGCAATCTCGCCTTACTCTCAGCCATTGAGGAGTACCCCTTCGAGGAGGAAGGATATCTTGCCAGATACCTCCCCAAACGCATCGCCTGGGCTATTGTCAATGCCATCTACGATAAAGCCAACACGATCCGCATTCCATCGGCTTCTCAACGACAGGCGAAGCGCAAGGGGAAAGATGCTATGCTTCCCATGCAGCCGCACAGTCTCGATCAACTTTTCACGCGGAGCGAAGAGGAAGGCGGTTCCCTCCTCGATATCCTTGAGGCTCCTGCATTCATTCTCAGCCCTCCCCCAACATGCTCGCCGGAAAAGACACATCTGCTTGCCCTTCTCCTTGCAGAACTCACGACGCGTGAACGTGATGTGATTCACTTGCTCTTTGGCCTGGGCGCTGAAGGCATCGCGTACACACACGCAGAGGCTGCTTCACTGCTTCGCATCTCGGAAAGTACGGTCACTGACCATGAGTACCGAGCTCTGCACCATATCCGCAGCCTCTATGAAGCCTATGCACAAGAAACAGGGCACGCACCCGCTTTTCTGGCTTCTGATGAGGGATTCATCACCTACCTGGAGCAACGACGAGGCGAACGCAATGAGCTTGGCACGCATTATAAGACGCGAAAAGTGAACGCACTCTTGTATGAAGCGTTTACGCGTCTGCGGCAAGAGCAAAGTGGCCCTATCATCACGGGGGAACGCTTAGCGCAAGAAGCGGGAGTTGAATGGAAAGTTGCAAATCGTTTCCTTCGCCAACGTGGGTATAGCTTTCAGACGGCCTC
>JAABUZ0100002089.1_pt1 | contig 34520 bp, 37 predicted proteins | sample 5562091 | NCBI WGS metagenome assembly JAABUZ01 (sample SAMN12813069, study PRJNA571459) | rock metagenome | isolation source: Antarctica rocks | place: Antarctica: Victoria Land, Linnaeus Terrace sud | collected 2015-12-21 | reverse complement strand
TTTGACTTCAATCGCCTGCGCCGGGCCGACATGTCCAGTGCCGTTCCCATCGCCGCGGGGATCTTCCTCGACATCTTCAACATCTTCCTCTTCATGCTGTCGTTGTTCGGCGGGGGCCGCGACTAGGGCGCAAGCGGCCGGGCGAAGTTGGCCCCGAGCCGCGCGAAGCCTGCCGGCGGCCGCGACGAGCCCCACGTCCGCCCGCGCCGGCGCGCTTGGCAAGATGTCACCGTGGCTGGGCACTCCGAGGTCATGAGCATCGTCGACGCCGACGCCGATCTGGCGGCGTTGCTCGGCGTCGCGGCGCGTGAGCGGGCCCGGCGCGAGGCCCTGACCCGAGTGCGCTCCCTCTCCCCGGGAGCGTGGGACGCCGGGAGCGCCGTGGAACCGGGCATTCACCACCGCGGCTTCTTGGTTGTCGATGGACTGCTCACGCGGGAGGTCGACGTGCTGGGCCGGCGCTGCGTCGAGCTGATCGGACCCGGCGATGTGCTGCGTCCCTGGCGCTGGGACGAGGACGGGTCCCACGTTCGGGCCGAGGTCGGCTGGGTGGTGCTCGAGCCCAGCCGCCTGGCCGTGCTGGACCACGGCCTGGTCACCCGGATGGTGCCGTGGCCGGAGCTGGGGGTCGAGCTGTTCGGCCGGGGGACCCGGCGCGCCCACCAGCTCGCCGTTGCCCTGGCCATCGCTCACCACCAGCGAGTCGATGACCGGGTGCTGCTGACCCTGTGGCATGTGGCCGAGCGCTGGGGACGCGTCGGGCGCGACGGCATCGTGGTCGACCTGCCCCTCTCCCATCAGAGGCTGGCCGACCTCGTGGGTGCCCACCGCCCGTCGGTGACCTCGGCCCTGGGCGAGCTGGCACGGTCAGGCGCCGTCAGCCGGCGCGCTTCCGGAGAGTGGCTGCTGCACGGCGCGCCGCCCGAGCAGTTGCGCCACCACCCGCTGGTCGCGGCGCTGAGTTGAGGCGGCGCCGCAACGCCGACCAGCCCGCCGGAAGGCGGGCTGGTCGGGTGCTCGGTGGCCCGCGTGGTGGCTGGCGCTTTAGTAGACGGTCCGGCGCCGGCTGCTGAACAGCGCGAGCACGGCGAGGACGGCGAGCAGGAACAGCAGGGGGTGAACGGCGATCCCGCCCACCACGGCGAGGACGAGCAGAATGACGGCGAGGGCGATGAGCACTGTGCCTCCTTGGGTCGGTTGCGTGCAGTGATCTACCCCCGCCATGGGCGCGGGTGCCGGTTCCTGGTCAGCGCGCTGACGTCACCGTGCGTACAGCAACCGCCGGCCGTACGGCCACCGCGCACGCGCGGCGCTTCAGCAGCTCGTCTGTTCGCCCTGGCCGAGCTGCGGAGCCAGGCTCAGCTCGTCGCCAGGGGACCGGGCGTCGACTGAGATCCAGCCGTTCGGTGTGGAGGCGACGCAGCCCCTTCCGGTCACCAGCGCCCAGTGAGCTTGCCCGGACCCGCACGGTGAGACGCCCGGGAGAGGACGCCGCCAGCGTGATCCCTCTCGCGTCGAGGTGTAGGAGGCGTCCGGGACCGTCGACGATGCCTGTCGATCCGCTGACCGCGAATACCCGCCAGTGGGCGTCGTGCCAGGCCGGAACCAGGCCGAGCGCGCCGCGCTGCAGCAGCAGCGCCTCGGCCTGGCCGGCATAGTCGAGCGCCACGTCTCCCAGCGCGACCCAGCGCACGCCGTTGTTCAGCAGCCAGGCGCGATAGCTGGCGGGCGTCAGCGCCCCAGGCGTATAGAAGATCGGGTTGTCGGCCGTGTCGAGCTGGCGCTCCCAGCCCCGGGCCAGCGGCGCCCTGGGCGCAACGTCGGCCGCCTCCCAATGCAGATGGGTGGGCACGACCTCGACGCGGCCCATCGGCTGGCCGTGACGAGCCAGGAAACCCAGCAGCGGACGGAAGTAGGCCGGCTGGACGGAGGCATCACGTCGGTCGGAGGTGAAGCTGGCCAGCGCCGGCACCCACTGCAGCAGCACGAGGGGGACGACTCCAACGGCCAGCAGCAGGCGCCGTCGTGGCCAGAGGCCGGCAGACCAGCAGCGGTGCCCCCAGGCACTCACCCAGGCGGCTGATGTTGCCGCCCACCGGCGTCGCCAGCAGGTAGCTCAACGCGACAGCGCCCAGGTAAAGGCACAGGCCGGTGCGCAGGGTGCGCTCATCGGGGGGCAGGGCCACGAGCACCGCAGAGAAGAGCACGAGCAGCCAGACCGAGTCCAGCAGGGGGAAGGGCATCGTCCCCTGGCCGGGGAAGACGGCACTGAGCCCGATCATCGGGATCCCGGCGGCGATGAGCAGTGCCGCGGGCCGGAGGCGGCGATCGGGCCGTGCGCTCAGCGACCAGGCCAGAGCCGCGAGGGCCAGGAAGCCCCCGGCCAGGGGGGAGGCCAGGGCAGTGGCCGTGCCCAGGCTCCATGCCGCCGGCCAACGCCCGCGGGTCGCCGCCCAGCACGCACCGAGCGCCAGGGCCTCGCCGAGCAGGAACGGGAGCTGGCCGATGGCCACCTGGGCCAGTGTCCCGACGGCGAAAAGCAGCGAACCCACGCGGGCTCCCCGTCCTACGTGGCCGGTGACCAGCCGGTCGAAGGCCAGCGCGGCAGCGGCGGCGCTGAGCATCTCGGTGATCGCCACACCGAGGACTCCGGCCACGGGAGGGAACAGCACGCTGTAGTTCAGCGTCCAGTGCCCGCCGTACCAGTCGCTGTCCCAGAGCGTCAGGCCGACGCGATGAAACAGCGAGACCCGGTAGAGCTGAGCCGGGAGGTCGACGCCGCGCAGGCTGGCCAAGGTGGCGCCGACGGCCAGCGCTGCGGCCACCAGCGGGGCGCGGAGCGACGGCCAGGGGCGCAGAGCGAGGGCGGTCACAGGTGCTTGATGGCGAGGCGGCGCGGGGCGATGGGTCGCCGGCCCGGGGTTGCCAGCATCGCAGACGGCTTGTCGCGGCCAGGGCCCGGAGCTTGGTCGTGGGCGCTATCAGGCCACGCCGCCGGCAGTGCGCACGCCTACGTCTAGGCTGTCGGCCGGTGCCCGACGCGCCCGCCAACATCCACCGGCCCAAGTGGGACGTCGAGCTCGGCGACCCGGCCCGGCTGCGGGCGGCCCGGCTCGGTGCCTACGCCGGGGCCAGCGGGCTGGGAGCCACTCTGTACGAGGTCGATCCGGGGGGCGCGGTCTCCCCGTACCACCTCCATCATGCCAACGAGGAGCTGCTTGTGGTGCTCTCGGGGCGCCCCACGCTGCGGACGCCGAAGGGTGCGCGTGAGCTCGATCCCGGGGCCGTCGTCGCCTTCCCGGCCGGCCCGGAGGGCGCCCACCGCATCTCCAATGCCTCAGATGAGGCGGTCCGGGTCCTGGTCTGCTCGACCATGCGCATGCCCGAGGTGGCTGAGCACCTCGACACGGGCACGTGGCTGGCCATGACGGGTCCGGGGGAGGGCAAGGTGTTCCCCGCCGGCAGCGACGTGCCGGTGATGGAGGCCATGGGCCGGGCCATGCGGGCCGCGCGCGAGCACGACGATGCCGGCGATTGAGCGGCGCGTGGCCGCGCTCGGGAGGGTAGGGCACCAGGGCTAGGTCACCCGCCGATCGGGCACCGTAGGATCCGCCCACAGCGCAGCCCGCCGCCGGCGGGCGTGCGTGGGTGCCGATGCCTGGGAGGGACGCCAATGCTCGAGGGACTCGTCCAGCACGACCACCCGCTGACCATCCAGCACGTATTCGACCGCATGCGGCGGGTGTTCGGCGACAGCGAGGTGGTCACCCTCGGCGACGAGGGCGTGCAGCGCGCCTCCTACGCCCAGGTGACCGATCGGGTCGATCGGGTCTGCGGCGCTCTCTCCGATCTGGGGATCGAGCCGGGCGACCGGGTCGCCACCTTCGCCTGGAACTCCCAGCACCATCTCGAGGTCTACCTGGCCGCGCCGTGCATGGGAGCCGTCCTGCACACGCTGAACATCCGCTTGTTCGAGGATCAGCTCGTCTACGTGGCCAACCACGCCAAGGACCGCGTCGTGTTCGTCGTCGAGCTTCTCGAACGAGTGGCTCCGCGGCTGGAGACGGTGCGCCACTACGTGGTCATGGGCGACGGCGACCCCGGCTCGCTCCCCGGCGCCCTGCGCTACGAGGAGCTGATCGCCGATGCGAAGCCCGGGTTCGCCTACCCCGAGCTCGACGATCGCCAGGCCGCCGGGCTCTGCTACACGAGCGGGACGACCGGCAACCCCAAGGGAGTGCTCTACTCCCACCGGTCCAACCTGCTGCATGCCCTGGCCACCTGCCTGGGTGATGCCATGGGACTGTGCGCCGCCGACCGCGTACTGCCCGTCGTTCCGATGTTCCACGCCAACGCCTGGGGCATCCCCTACGCGGCCGGCCTGGTGGGCTCTGATCTGATCATGCCCTCGCGCTTCATGCAGGCCGAGCCGATCGCCCGGTTGATCGAGGAGGAGAGGGTGACCATCGCCGCTGCGGTCCCCACCATCTGGATGGACCTGCTCCGCCATCTCGGGGATCATCAGGCCGACCTCTCGAGCGTCCGGCGCATCGTCTGCGGTGGGTCGGCGGTGCCCTTGGCCCTGATGAAGGACTGGGAGGAGCGCCACGGCCTGAGCATCATCCAGGCCTGGGGGATGACCGAGACGAGTCCGCTGGGGTCGGTGGCCCACCCCCCGAAGGGAACCGACGGCGAGGAGCGCTGGGCCTACCGCGCCCGCCAGGGCCGGATCATGCCCCTGATCGAGGCCCGGATCATCGGTCCCGACGGCGACGAGCTGGCATGGGACGGAGCTGCCGAAGGCGAGCTCGAGGTCCGCGGTCCGTGGGTCGCCTCGGAGTACTTCGGGGACGCCTCGGGCGCAGACCGCTTCCACGATGGTTGGCTGCGCACGGGCGACATCGCCTCTATCGACGCCCACGGCTTCATCCGCATCTCCGACCGGGCCAAGGACGTGATCAAGTCCGGTGGCGAGTGGATCTCCTCGGTGGAGCTCGAGGGCGAGCTGATGGCCCACCCCGACGTGAGCGAGGCGGCGGTCATCGCCCGGCCGGACGAGCGCTGGCAGGAGCGACCGCTGGCCTGGGTGGTCCGCCGTGAGGGCTCCACAGTGACCGCCGATGAGCTCCGCCGGCACCTGGCCGACCGCGTAGCGCGCTGGTGGGTGCCCGAGGCCGTCGCCTTCATCGACGAGGTGCCCAAGACCAGCGTGGGCAAGTTCGACAAGAAGGTGCTGCGTCGGAGGCTGGAGGAGGGGGGGCTGGCCGTGCAGCGGCCCGGCGCCCCAGCAGTCGGGTAGCGTCCGAGCTCGTGCCCCCGGCCAAGCTCTCCATCTCCGAGGTGGTCAACCGCGTCGGCGCGATCTATCGCGACCAGGCCCGCGTGCTGCTGCCGACCGCGCTGGTCATCTTCCTCGTAGCCGGGGCGGCGGGGACCCTGCTGGCCTCGGCGAGCACCGCACTGTTGTTCGTGGCCTTCGCGGTGCAGCTGATCGCCGGCACCATCTACAGCGGCATGGTCGTCGCCCTGGTGGCCGACCTGCGTGAGGGTCGTAGCGACCGCCGGGGGGCCGAGCTGCTGTCGGCCGTCGGCCCGGTGATGGGGCCGCTGCTGGCCGTCGCGATCATCACCGGTGTCGGCGTCGTGGTGGGGACCGGGCTGTTCGTCGTCCCGGGCCTGTTCCTGCTGACGATCTGGGCCGTCGCCGCTGCCGTGGTGATGGTCGAGCGCGTAGGACCGTTTGTGGCTCTGGGCCGTAGCCAGCAGTTGGTCCGCGGCAACGGCTGGCCCGTGTTCGGCGTGATCCTGTCGGTGACGCTCATCGTGCTCGTGGCCGGCTTCGTGCTCCAGGGCTTCGGCTCGGCCGGTGGTCTGATCGGGGCGATCATCGGTGCCGCGATCGGCAACACGCTCACCGCTCCGCTCGCCGCCCTTGCCGCTGCAGTCGTGTACTTCGAGCTGCACGACCTGCGCGACCCAGGCTCCGTGCGGGCCCCGGGGCCGAGCGCCTGACCCGGTCGGCGCGGACCTCCGCGCCGCCACGAGTGCCCTTCGCCGCGGTGGGAGGCATACCATCGTCCGACCCGCTCCTCTGCGGTCAGACGGCCTGACCATGCACGGCACCCTCATCGGCGAGCTCAGCATCCCGCTCTTCTCGGGCGCGATCGGCTACGCGACGAACTGGAGCGGGGTGTGGATGCTGTTCAACCCGGTGCGCTTTGCCGGCGTGCGGATCCCCCTCCTGGGCTCGCTGGCCACCCTGCTGCCGCGCAAGATCCAGCAGATCCCCGGCATCATGCAGGGGGGTCTGGGGTGGCAGGGGATCATCCCGTCACGGGCGGCCAAGATGGGGTCGATCGCCGTCGACAAGGGCATCGCCAAGCTGGGGACGCCGGCGGAGTTCTACGAGCAGCTCGATCCCGAGCTCATCGCCGATCACGTGCTTGCCACCTCCGAGGGCGACATCCGCGGGATCGTCGAGCGCACGATGGAGCGGGAGCAGCCCCAGCTGTGGCACGACCTCCCCGGCACCCTGCGCGAGGCCCTCCACGAGCGCGTCCGCTCCGAGCTCCCGGCCATCGTCCACGACATCGTCGTCGATCAGATCGGCCGCAACATCGACCAGCTCCTCGACGTCAAGCTCATGGTCATCCGTCACCTCGAGGAGCACCCCGAGCTCGCCAACCGAATGTTCAGGGACATCGGTCAGAAGGAGCTGCGCTTCATCGTCAACTTCGGCTTCTTCTTCGGCTTCGCCCTCGGCGTGCCCATGATCTTCCTGACCCAGGCCTTCCCACAGTGGTGGGTACTGCCGATCGCTGGGACGCTCATCGGCTACTCGACCAACTGGCTGGCCATCTACATGATCTTCGAGCCCATCGAGCCGCGGCGCATTGGTCGCCTGACCTGGCAGGGCCTGTTTCTCAAGCGTCAGCCCGAGGCGGCCGAGATTTACGCCGAGATCGTCGCCGGCAACGTGGTGACGCTGAGCAACATTGGCCGTGAGCTGCTGGAGGGGCCCCGGTCGGACCGGACCCGTCAGATGATCGAATCGGCGCTGCGCCCGGCCGTCGACCGTGCGACGGGAATGGCTCGGTCGGCCGTGCGGGTGGCCATGGGCACGCGGGAGTACGACAGCGTTCGCGACACGGTGGCCCGCGACGCTGTCGAGTACACGATGACCCCGCTCAGCGACCCGGAGTTCAACCGCCGCCAGAGCGCCGCCGTCGGCCGGCTGATCCACGACCGCATGCTCGAGATGTCCTCGGCCGACTTCTCGGAGATGCTGCGCTCGGCCATGCGCGAGGACGAGTGGCTCCTGGTCCTGCACGGCGCGGTTCTCGGCTTCTTCGCCGGCCTGCTGCACTACGGGATCTTCGGATGAACCTCGACCAGCAGCCCCGTCCCTCGGATTGCCCTCGCCCTGACCCCGAGGGCCGGCGCCGCTTCGCCCAGCGCCCCAGCGCCGGCGAGGTCATCGCCGTGGCTCCCGGTCTGGCCCGGATCGCCGCGGGCGCCTGGTGGCGGACGGCGGAGTGGACGGTGGGGGTCTCGGCCCGCGGTGGGATCAGGGTGCTGCGCGCGGCCACATCGGGCGAGTCGACCGCCGAGCTCCTGGATGACGTGAGCTCCGGGGTGCGGGTCTACGCCCGCCGGCTACTGGGTCTGATCGAGGGCGATGCCGACGGGGACGGGGGTCCGGACTCCGCGGCCGCCGATGGGCGCTCCGACCGCCGCGGACCGGCCCCCTCGCCCAGCTCACTGCGCGAGCGCGGGGACGAGCTGCTGCGCCGCTCCGCCGACGTCGACTACGAAGTGGACGCCCATCCCGCCTTCGAGCGCATCCTCGGCGAGATGGCGCCCGACGAGGCCCGCATCCTGCGCCTGCTCGCGCTCGAAGGTCCCCAGCCGACCGTCGACGTCCGCGCCGGCAAGCCGCTGAACGTGGGCTCGGCGCTCGTGGTCGGCGGGCTGTCGATGATCGGCCCGGCGGCCGGCGTGCGCTACCTCGAGCGGGTGCCGGCGTACCTGAACAACCTGTCCCGCCTTGGGCTGATCTGGTTCTCACGTGAGCCGCTGGGGGACCCGTTGCGCTATCAGGTGCTGGAGGCTCAGCCCGATGTGAAGGCCGCCCTGCGGAAGCCCGGGCGGGCCCGGACGATGCGCCGGAGCATCCACCTGACGCCGTTCGGTGAGGACTTCTGCCAGACGTGCCTGCCCCTACACACCGGCGAGATCGACGCCCTGGGGGGGGAGCTGGCCGACGGATCCGGGGTCGGCGGCCCGGCGACCGCTGACTAGAGCAACCCGGTACTCGACCAGCCCCCAGGCGCGATCAGGACTTGGGGGCGGCCTCGGGCACCTCGATCTCGCGCTTGAGGATCTTGCCCGTCGGACCCTTGGGCAGCTCATCGACGAACCAGATCCGCCGCGGGTACTTGTAGCTGGCCACGCGCTCGCGCGCGTGGTCGCGCAGCTCGTCCTCGCTGACCGACTCGCCGTCCTTCAGCGCGACGGCGGCGCCCACCTCCTCGCCGAGGTGATCGTCGGCAACGCCGACCACGGCTGCCTCGCGGACAGCGGGATGCTCGTAGAGGACCTCCTCGACCTCGCGCGGATAGATGTTGTAGCCACCACGGATGATCATGTCCTTCTTGCGGTCGACGATGAAGAAGTAGCCGTCCTCGTCGATGGTCGCAATGTCGCCGGTGTGGAACCAGCCCTCGGCGTCGATGGTCTCCTCGGTGGCCTCCGGCTTGTGCCAGTAGCCGCTCATCACGTTGTGGCCGCGGATGACGATCTCGCCTGGCTCGCCCTGGGCTGCCTCGTTGCCCTCGTCGTCGACCACGCGCATCTCCACGCCCTCGATCGGAGTGCCGATCGAGCCGGGCTTGCGCTCCCGGTCGGGGTGATTGAACGACGCCACCGGTGAGGTCTCCGACAGGCCGTAGCCCTCGAGCACCTTGCAGGAGAACGCCTCCTCGAACCCGCGCATGACCTCGACGGGCATGGCCGAGCCGCCGGACATGCACAGCCGAAGCGACGACGTGTCCGCCGACTCACGCCCTTCGGCGTGCAGCATCGCCGAGTACATCGTGGGCACTCCCTGGAAGATCGTCACCCGGTCGCGCTCGATGATCTCCAGGGCCTTGTCCGGGTCGAAGCGGGGAAGCAGGGTGAGACAGCCGCCGGCGAGGACGCACGCGTTGAGCCCGCACGTCTGCCCGAAGGAGTGAAACAGCGGCAGGGCACCGAGCAGGACGTCATCAGCCGAGGCCTCGGCCAGGCCCCGGGCCACCTTGGCGTTGGTGGAGAGGTTGTCGTGGGTCAGCTCGGCGCCTTTGGGCTGACCTGTCGTCCCCGAGGTGTAGAGGATGACTGCGGTCTCGGAGCCGTCGACGTCCACCACCTCCTCCACCGCGTCCTGGTCGCCCAGCAGCTTCTCGAACTCTCCCGGGGCGACCGATACGAGCTCGGCCCCGGACTCCTCGGCGCCCCGCTGGGCCGCCTCGGCGAAGTCGTGCCAGGCGAACAACAGCTTGGCCTCGGGATCGCTGAGGTAGAAGGACACCTCGCGCCCCTTGAGCAGGACGTTCATCGGGACAACCACCCCGCCCGCGCGGAGCACGCCGTAGTAGGCCAGGGCGAAATAGGGCACGTTGGGCAGCATGATCCCCACCCGGTCGCCGCGCTGGATCCCGCGGTCTGCCAGCAGTCCGGCGACGTGGCCCGCTCCCTGCTCGAGCGCTTTGTAGGAGACCTCGGCGTCGTCGAGCTTCAGGGCAATGTGCTCGGGGTTGCGGGCGGCGCTGTCCGCGAGGTTTGCCGCCAGGTTGCTGCTCACCGATCGACTCCTGGGTCGGGTTCAAGACGCTCCGGACGGACCGCCCGCTGAGGGGGTACCCGTCAGGGCACGAAAAGGCGCAGCTTCGGGCTGCGCTAGCCCAGCTTCTCGCGCCCGTGGGGTGCGTCGAGCAGCAGCTCGGGGCCCACGGGGACGATCCGGGTCGGGTTGATGCTCGGGTGGGTCATGTAGTAGTGGCGCTTGATGTGGTCGAAGTTGACGGTCTCGGCCACGCCGGCGTGCCCGTAGAGATCACGGAGGTACCCGGAGAGCGCCGGATAGTCGGCGATGCGCCGCTGGTTGCACTTGAAGTGGCCGACGTAGACAGCGTCGAAGCGCACGAGCGTCACGAACAGCCTGATGTCGGCCTCGGTCAGGTGGGGGCCCACGAGGTAGCGGTGATCGCCCAGGCGCTGCTCGAGCCAGTCGAGGCTGGCGAACAGCTCGGCGAAGGCCTCCTCGTAGGCGTCCTGACGACTGGCGAAGCCGGCCCGGTAGACGCCGTTGTTGACCGTCCGGTACACCCGGTCGTTGACGCTGTCGATCTCGTCCCGGTAGGCGGCGGGGTAGAGATCGGGTCCCTGGCGACTCCATTCGTTGAGCATCCGCAGCAGATCGGCGCTCTCGTTGTTGACGATCTGACCGCGGGCCCGGTCCCAGAGCACTGGCACCGTGACGCGCATCTCGTAGGCGGGATCGGTGGCCCGGTAAACCTCGCTGAGATACCCAAACCCGTTGACCGGATCGGGTTCCTCGGTGGTGAAGCGCCAGCCCGCGTCGTCGCGTAGCGGATCCAGGACGGTCATGGGCAGAACGTCCTCGAGCCCCTTGCACCGTCGGGCGAGGACGATGCGCGATGCCCACGGGCAGGCGAGGGAGACGTAGAGGTGGTGGCTGCCGGGCTCCGGGCGCTCGGCGACCCAACCTCGGAACGAGCTGTCCTGACGGATGAACCGCCCCCGGGGGTCGGATTCGCGCGGGAAGGCCGCGGCCGCGCTGCTCATCTGATCGCCTCCTCGGCCTTACGGCCATTTTAATTGTGCGCCCGATTGTACGGCCGGCGATTCGTGTCGCCTCCGGGGCCCTGGCTGCTGTGGTTGCTCGTGCAACGATACCGCAGCGGCCCCGCGAGGGTTGGTTGAGGTAGACCGGCGCGCCGGTGTTCGCCTTCGTTCACGGGCCGGGAGTACGCTCCAACCATGCTCTTCTCTCGCGCCAAGACCCGCCCGATCGCCATCGCCGACGCCCTGCCCGGGCGTGAGCGGTCCATGCCGGTGACCGAGGCTCACCTCGTGCTCGGCCATCCGCTCACTCCGCCGTGGCCTGCGGGCCACGAGCAGGCCGTCGTCGGCCTGGGCTGCTTCTGGGGCGCCGAGCGGCTGTTCTGGCAGCTGCCCGGCGTCTGGACCACGGCGGTGGGCTACGCCGGGGGGCACACGCCCAATCCGACCTACGAGGAGGTCTGCTCGGCGCGTACTGGCCACACCGAGGCCGTACTCGTCGTCTTCGACCCGGCGACGCTTTCCTACGAGCACCTGCTGCAGGCGTTCTGGGAGGGCCACGATCCCACGCAGGGCATGCGGCAGGGCAACGACGCCGGCACCCAGTACCGCTCGGCCATCTACACGTTCTCCGACGCCCAGGCCGAGGCGGCGCGGCGCACGCGCGAAGCCTATGCCCCAGTCCTGGCCGGCGCCGGTCACGGGCCGATCACCACCGAGCTGGCCCCCGCAGGCCCGTTCTACTACGCCGAGGGCTACCACCAGCAGTACCTGGCTCGCCACCCGAGGGGCTATTGCGGGCTGGGCGGCACCGGCGTGAGCTGCCCGATCGGGCTGGGTGCCGCAAGCCCGGTCGACGCCTAGCAGCCGGGGCATGGAAGCCAGCCCGCTGCTCGGACGACGTTTGTCGGCCGTCCCCGGCGGGGTATCGGCTCGGCGTGCCCGCCGCCCTCGAGTTGGGTCGCTACCGGGAGTTGCGCGCGCTGGGCCGGGGGGGCATGGGCCAGGTGACCCTCGCCGACGACACCCTGCTCGGTCGGCAGGTCGCGCTCAAGCGCCTGCACGCCGGGCTGGGCCAGGCCGGGCTGCAGCGGCTGCGGCGCGAGGCACGGGTGGGCGCCTCGCTCAGCCATCCGAACCTCGTCGCGGTCTTTGACATCTTCGACACCGACGATGGCGTCGTCGTCGTCATGGAGTACGTCGAGGGCGAGACCCTGCGCAGCGCCCTGCGGGCCGGTCCGCTGGACCCGGCGCGGGCCACCGCGATGGTGGCGTCGGTAGCGGCTGGGCTCGACCATATTCACGCCCGCGGGCTCGTCCACCGCGACGTGAAGCCTGGCAACGTGCTGCTGGACGCCGACGGTCAGGTCAAGCTCGCCGACCTCGGGCTGGCCGGGGGGGCCGACCTCACACGGCTCACCAGCTCGGGGGCGGTGCTCGGGACGGTTGGCTACATGGCCCTCGAGCAGCTGGAGGGCAAGCGTGCCACCGCCGCCTCCGATGTCCACGCCCTCGCCGTGATGGCCTACGAGATGCTCTCCGGGCAGCGTCCGCGCCGCCAGGCCAATCCGCTCGCCCTCGCCCGGGCGATGCTCGAAGAGCCACCGCCCGATCTGCGCAGGGACTGGCCGCAGGCGCCTGCCGCGGCCGCCGAGCTGCTCGTCGACGCGCTGTCCTCAGACCCCCAGCGACGTCCGGCCTCAGCCGGAGCCCTGGCCGACGCCTTCCGTCGCGCCCTGGCCCCCGCGGGGACAGCCCGGCGACCGCCAGCGCCCCTCCCCACCCTTGGGTCGCACGCGGCGGGCGATCGCGCCCCGACCTCGAGATCCCCGCGCGAGCGAGGGGATCGCTCGTCGCCACCCGTCGCTGCCGTCGAGCCCGCGACGCTGACCCCCTCGGCCGTCAGCCATGCCGACGAGCATCGCCGATCACGGCCGGCGGTGCTGCTGTCCGGCGTGCTGCTCGCCCTGGCGGCTGTCGTCGCGGTCGCGCTGATCGCGCGCTCGGGCCCGCACCATGCGTCCACGGCGGTCGGCAAGCCGTCGCGAACTGCCGGGGGACCTTCCGCGAGTGCAGGCTCCGGGTCGTCTCGGCCTGGCGGAGCTGGAGCGCCGGTCCCGGCCGGTGGCGCTCCGAATGCCGCCACGCCGGTGGGGACGGTCGAGTCGTTCTACTCCATGGCCGCCGCCCAGCACCCCGACCGGGCGTGGGCCTTGGCCGATCCCGAGTTCCGCGCCCAGCTCGCCGGCTACGACGCCTTCGCCGCCCAACAGTCGACGCTGCGGTCGATCTCCTTCCCGCAAGCCTACGTGACCTCCCAGGACCCGACCTCGGCGACCGTGGCCCTGCGCACGGTGGCCACCCATGTCAACCGCGTCGACCGCTGCGCCGGACGGGTTCGGCTGACGCGAGGCCCGGCCGGCTGGCTGCTGCACCGCATCGACATCACCTGCTGAGGGGTCCGGCGCCCGGCTCGCGCGGACTCCGCTTGGCCTTGCGGCGCGCTCGGCTGGCAGGCGCTCTCAGTCCAGGAACCCGAGCACCGCGGCATTGAACTCCTGGGCGCGCTCCACCTGCACGCCGTGCGGTGCGGCGGGGATCACCGTGAGCCGCGCGCCCGGGATCAGCTCAGCCAGTTCACGCGCCTTCCAGGCCGGGACCAGCACGTCGTGCTCGGCGCCGATCACGTGGACGGGCATGCGCAGGGCGCCGATCCGGTCGCGCGTCTCGTGGCGTCCGGAGGCGTCGAGCTGACGGACGAACCCCTCGGGGCGCTGAGGATTGGGGTTGGCGAGCATGAGCTGTCGCGTGTAGGCGACGGCGTCGGGGTTCTCGTAGAACGCCTCGGAGAGGGTGTTGAGCAGCAGGCCGTCGATGTGCTCCTCCCGCGCGGCGCGCATGGCCTCGGCACCCCACAGCCTTGACTTCTCCCGCGCCCAGGCTCCCCCACCGGCGTAGGTGACGGCGAGGGTCAGGCGGCGCACCCGCTCGGGGGCGGCGAGCGCCAGCTCCTGGGCGATCGCCCCGCCCATCGACACGCCGAGCAGGTGGAAGCGCTCGAGCCCGAGCGCGTCGGCCAGGCCAAGGGCGTCGGCGGCCATGTCCGCGACCTCGTAGGACCCGCCGACGTAGCCCGAACGGCCGACGTCGCGGTTGTCGAAGATGACCGTCTGAAAGCGCGCCGAGAACTCGCCGAGCTGCAGCAGCCAGGACTGGGTGTCGGCGGCCAGCCCCATCACGCACAGCAGCGGCTCGCCCTCGCCATGGATCTCGTGGTAGATCTCGATCCCGTTGACCGAGACGTGGGGCACGCCAGCGAGCATGGCATGGTTCACTGCCCGCATGCCCACCCGCACCCCCCTGGCCAACCTCACGACCACGGCCCTGCGCCATGCCACCGCGCTGGGACTGCGCACCCTGACGCCGACCCGCGCCCGGACGACCCATGCCCGTGCGGCCGCCGGCGCCGACGCCGACTACGGGAGACCGGCCGAGCCGCACTGGACGACCATCGACTGGAGCGAGCACGTGCGCGACCGCACCGTCCGCGGCCGCCGCGTCCGCTACGTCGAGCTCGGCGACCCGGCCGCCAGGCCTGTCGTACTGGTTCATGGCATCTCGAGCAACTGGCAGAACTGGTTGGAGCAGCTCGCGCGTCTGGCCGCGGAGGGCTATCGGGCCATCGCCCTCGACCTGCCTGGATTCGGGCGCTCGGAGCTGCCGCAGGAGGAGGAGATCTCCATGCCGGGCTACGGACGCCTTGTCGACGCGCTCTGCGACGAGCTCGAGCTCGGGCCGGTGTCGCTGGTCGGCCATTCCATGGGCGGCTTCATCGCCGCCGAGGCGGCGATCTCCATCCCCGAGCGCGTGGAGCGGCTCGTCCTGGTGGGTGCGGCCGGGATCAGCCACGTGGACATGCGTCGGGCGCCCCTGGCCGTCGTGGGCCGGCTCTACCCCGTACTCGCCGCGCGCCAACTGATCCAGACGCGCTGGGTGGCCCGGCGTCCACTGGCCCGGCACGCCGTGCTGTCGACGATCTTCCGGCACCCCGGCCGCATCCGGGCCGAGCTGATCTTCGAGATCGTCAGCGGCGCCGGCTCCGAGGGCTTTCCCGCGGCGATGCTGGCCATTGCCGCGCATGACATCCGCGAGCGACTGCCCGAGGTCGGCTGTCCGACGCTGGTCCTGTGGGGCTCGGACGACCTGCTGGCGCCGGTCGAGGATGCGCAGGAGTACGCGCGGCTCATCCCCGACGTACGCGAGGTGATCATGCGCGACACCGGTCACATGATCAACTCCGAGCGGCCCGAGGCGTTCAACCGGCTGCTGCTGGAGTTCCTCGCGGCGCCGGCGGGGGCGTCCGTCGGCGATCACCGGGGCGAGGCGCTGACCGCTGGGGCTCAGGCCCCTGGCGACCAGCGCTGACGCCTGTGCGCCGGTTCGACTACGCCGCGCGGGCGGCGGAGACAAGCCGCAGACGGTCCGGCAGCACCGGGACGACCACTCGGCGCAGGTACTCCGCCCCTCCCCAGACCAGGGCGCGACGCACGACTGCCGGTGGCACCGGGGCGAACCCGTACTGACGCCGGATCGCGTCGGGAAGCAGGGCCACGGTGATGAAGTTGGCCGACTGCAGCAGGGGTTGCGCCCATAGCGGGACCGGCGGCTCGAGCACGATCCGGCGTGCCTGCCTGCGTGCCCAGTCGGTGACGATCAGCTCACCGGAGGCGAGCATCCCGGTGCCGTAGTCGCGCAGCTCTTCGAGGCTTGCGGGCATCTCCGACCGCCGCAGGCCGAACAGCTCGCCCACCACCTTCTGATCCTCCCAGTAGGCCGCTTCGTCCTCGCGGGCCAGTGGTCCCACGTAGCGGCGGTAAACGAGCAGCGCGCTGTCCACCAGCGTGTAGAGGATCCACATCAGCAGCTTCGGGTCATCGGCCCGGTAGGGAGTCCCCATCGGAAACGGGCCGGCCGCCTCGGCCAAGCGTCCGCGCACCCGTGCATGCATCGATCGCACGTGGGTGCAGATGCGGTCCGCCTCCTCGCGGGGGCCGAAGGTGATTGCCTGCATGACCAGTGCCGTCCGGCGCAGACGCTCGTAGGGCTCCTCGAGGCCGGAGGAGTGAGCCAGCAGCCCGGACACAGCCAGGGGATGGGCGGCCTGCATGAGCAGCGCGCGTGGCCCGGAGAGGGCGAGCGCGCGCTCACGGTGCACCCGGCGGATCATCGATCCGTCGTGAAAGTAACCCTTCCCCGACCGCCTCCGGGTGCTGCCCGCTCCTGCTGACTTGGCCGCCATCGCCCCGGCGACGGTAGCCCGAGCGCCGGAGGCCTGCGCGAAGCTGGCGGCTGGCCGCCCCCCGCGGCCGCCTGCCCAGCGTCCGACGACCACACGGCCACCGGACGCCGGCGCGATCGATCAGCCGCCGAGGCTCGGGGTGGGGAGGTCCTTGACGGGAGCTCCGCTCTGTCCGGCGAGTTGGCCCACGCTTGTGGCGGTGCCGTTGGCGGTCTGGATGTCGCCGGGGTCGGCGTGGCCGCCCTTGAGCTTGGTGCCCAGGGCGAGCAGGCTGGCCTGGAGCGTGGTGAGCGGGTGCAGCAGCCTGGTCAGCAGCGGACTGCCCGCAGCGGCGTCACGGGCCTTCTTGATCTCGTGGTAGGCGAACAGCCCGGCGAGTCCCGCCTTGAGGTAAGTGCGGATCTTCTTGCCGCCGCTGAACGCCCCGGAGCGAAACGGCTTGTAGACGTAGCGGTGAAAGGCCCCGAACGCCAGTCCCGCGTGCAGGACGAACTTGGTCTTGGCCAGGGGGACCGTCTTGGTCGGGCCGGCCGACCCGTTGGACGACGACTTCGACGACGAGCTGCCGCAGCCGGCAGCCAGTGAGCCCAGCAGGCAGACGGCGACCAACGCGATGATCAGGCGACGCAGCAACGAGATCCTCCTTTGTGTGGGCGGAACCCACCCCCCTCCGAGGTGGACCGGGGAGACGCTAGACGACGGGGCGGCGACTCCGCGCTCCCGGTCAGCCGATCTTCCACTGGATCTGGTCGAGTCCCGGAAAGCCGAGCTCGGCTGCCGTCGCGCCGGTCAGGTCCCACAGGCGGCCGACGATGTAGGGCCCGCGGTCGATGACCGGGACGCGCAGGGCCCGGCCGCGGTACCGGAAGGTGACGAGCGTTCCACAGGGCAGGGTGAGGTTGGCGACGCCGAGTTGGCTTGTGCCCAGCAAGCCGCCGCAGGCCAGGCCCAGCCCGTAGTCGGTGAAGTCGGAGGCCAAGGCGGTCTGAAAGCCCGTGGTGAGCTGGCGGTTGAACACCTGCTCCTGGGCCAGCTCGGCGGCGACCTGGGCATCGGATGGCGCGCCCGGCGAGACAGCGAACCAGCCGTGCGGGACCGGGTGGGCGGGCGCCGGCCGGGCGCTGCGCCGCTCAGCGCCCGGCCGGCGCGTGGGCGCGGACGCGCGGGTTACCGCGGCGCTCGGCGCCGGGGCCGAGCCCGGCGACGGCGCTGGGGCGGGCGCGGGGTCGGCGGCGGGGTCGGCCATGGGCACAGTTGAGGGCGAGCTGCCGCGGGAGGACAGGCCCAGGGCCAGGGCGCCGGCCCCAATCACCACAAGGCCGGCGAGCAGGCCCAGGGCGATGCGCAGCGGTCGCAGCACGGTCGCATCCTGGCAGGCGCGCCGCGCTCCGTGGGCGGCCTGCCTCCGCGCGGCACCGCCCGCAGGGTGGCGGGGGCCGTCTTCGACCGCCCATGACGCGCTCGAAGATGGCCACGGACGGGCTCTCGGACGCCAAGCCGCGCGGGAGGTTCCGAGACGGCCTCCCTAGAGAAAGCCGGGGACCGACCCACCGTCAGCCGACCAGGCGGCCCCGGTCACCGTTGCCGCGGCCTCCGAGCAGAGGAAGACGACAACCGAGGCCACCTCCTCCGGTCGGGCAAGGCGGCCGAGGGGGATTCCGGCCGCCTGGTGGGCGATCGCCTCCTCACGGTCGGTACCCCGAGCCCGGGCGAGTTGGTCGGCCAACCCTCCCGGCTCCAGCCACAGCGCGGTGGCCACCGCGCCCGGAGCGACCGCGTTGACCAGGACCCCCTGCGCCGCGAAGTGGTCGGCGAACACGCGCGAAAGCGACAGCTGCGCCGCCTTGGTCACCGAGTATGCGGCGTTGGTCGCCGAGGGGCGCTTTCCGGCCGAGGAGGCAACGTTGACGATGCGCCCCCACCCGGCCTCGGCCATCACGGGCGCGGCCGCTCGCATCAGCCGCATGGGGGCCATGACGTGCAGCTCCCATTGCGCGCTCCACTCCGCGTCGGTGAGCTCCTCCAGCGGCCGGGCGGCGCTGGTGCCGGCGTTGTTGACGAGCACGTCGAGGCCGCCGAGTCGATCCAGCGCCGCCGCCACCACCTGCTCGCCGGCGTCGGCAGCGGTGACGTCGAGGGCGAACCCATCAGGCCCCGGCTCGCGGCTGACGTCCAGCACCCGGGCCTCCTCGGCCCGCAGGGCGGCGACGACCGAAGCGCCGATCCCGCGCGAGCCGCCGGTCACGACGCACGCACGGCCGCTGAGCCCCAGCTCCATGCCAGGCATGATGACGTCATGACCACTCATACCGTCTATGCGACCTTCGCCACCGAGCAGCGCCGGGCGTTCGTCCGCATCACCGATGACGTGCAGGGCGCTGTGGAGGACTCAGGCGTGCGCGAGGGAATGGTGCTCGTCTCGGCCATGCACATCACTGCCGGGGTCTGGGTCAACGACGACGAGCCGGGCATCCTCGAGGACACGCTGGAGTGGCTGGACAAGCTCGCCCCACCGGCCTGGAAGCCGTCGACCAATGCGGCGGCGCAGGCCCTGGCTCCCGACCCCGGTGACTTTCGCCATCACCGCGGGGGAGAGGACAACGGTGACGCCCATTGGAAGAACCTTCTCGTCCATCACCAGGTGGTGCTGCCGATCACCGCCGGCCGGCTCGACCTCGGGCCCTGGCAGGCCGTGTTCTACGCCGAGTTCGACGGCCAGCGGCCCAAGCGGCTGATCATCAAGGTCATGGGTGAGTGACCTCGGCGCCGGCGGCCGGGCGCTCCCGGCTCGAGGCTCTCGCGCTCGGCGATGGCGCACAGCGTAACGTCGCGCGCGTCGCGGTGGTGGGGCACGTCGAGTGGGTGGGTTTCGCCCGCGTGGCGCGACTGCCCGCTCGCGGCGAGATCATCCACGCTCGCGAGCACTTCGAGCTCGCGGCCGGGGGCGGGGCGGTGGCCGCCGTTCAGCTCGCGCGGCTGGCGGGATCGGCCGAGCTGTTCTGCGCGCTGGGCGACGACGAGGCAGGCGTGCGCTCCGAGGCCGAGCTGGCCGGACGTGGGGTCCGCGTCCACGGGGCCGTGAGACCCCGGCCCCAGCGACGGGGGTTCACCTACCTCGACGACGGTGGCGAGCGGACGATCACCATCCTCTCCGAACGGCTTGTCCCGACCGCCGAGGATCCGCTGCCCTGGTCGGAGCTGGAGCGCACCGACGCGGTGTACTTCACCGCCGGAGACGCCGGTGCGCTGCGCTACGCCCGGCGGTCGCGCGTGCTCGTAGCGACTCCGCGGGCCAGCGGCGCGCTGCTCGATGCGGGCGCGGGGCTGACCCTCGACGCGCTGGTCTCCAGCCGGGGAGACGCCGACGAGCATCGCGACGCCGCCCGGCTGGCCGGCCGGGCCGCCCTGACCGTGCAGACCGAGGGTGGTCACGGCGGTCGCTGGCGGACGCGCGACGGCCGCTGGCATCGCTTCGCGCCGGCCCCCCTGCCGGGGCCGATGGTCGACGCCTACGGGTGCGGAGACTCCTTCGCCGCCGGTCTGACCCTTGCGCTGGGAGAGGGACTGGACCCGCCGGCGGCGCTGGCGCTGGCCGCGCGCTGCGGTGCGGCGTGCCTGTCCGGCACCGGGCCCTACGGGGCCCAGCTCGCTGCCGCCGATCGATAGTTCTGACGCCCACCGGCCGGGCCCGCTCGGTGGGTTTGCAACAATCAGCACAACCGATCGAGAGGAGTGACCATGAACGCCTCAGGTCCCACCCGCGTGCTCGTCGTCGCGAATCGCACGGCGGCAACCCCGACGCTCATCGAGGCGGTGCGCGAGCGCGCCGCGCGCGACTGGTGTGCCTTCACCCTGCTCGTCCCGGCCAGTGGACATGGCCTGCACCGCCTCGTCGACCCCGAGGACACCGGCTCGGAGGAGGCTCAGGCAACCATCGAGCTGGCCCTGCCCCTGCTGGAGGAGGCCGGCGGGGCTCCGGTCGAGGGCCTGATCGGTGACCATGACCCGCTCAACGCGATCCACGATGCGGTCAACCTCCGGGGCTTCGACGAGGTGATCGTCTCCACCTTGCCCACCCGCGTCTCTCGCTGGCTGCGACTCGACCTCCCGCACAAGGTGGCTGCCCTGGGTATGCCCGTGACGACCGTCACGGCGCAGGGGCGCGAGCGAATCGCCGCGCACGGCTGACCGCTCGACGCTGGCCGCCCGGCTCGCCGGCCCGGTACCGGACAGCTTCGGGGACCGACCTCGGTCAGAGGCCGGCGGGGTGCCGGACGACGTAGCCCGAGGTGGACTCGACGAGGCCGTCGTGCCATCGCGAGGGGTTGGCCATCGCGGTGTCATAGCTGCGGCCGTCGACGGTCATGAACACGTGGCCCGAGTTCGCGTAGATCGTTATGTGGCGCCCGGGGCCGGGCAGGCCATAGCTCTCGAGCTCCGTGGAGTCCAGGGGCGAGCTCAGCAGCCCGCCACCGTGCAGGGCGTAGGAGACCGACCCCGAGCAGTCATAGCCCGAGTCCTGGAATGAGCCGTGCCCGCCCCCGTAGCGGTAGGGAGTGTCGGCGATCCGGTTGCCCGCGGCGATGACCGCCGAGACCGCGCTCCCCGAACGGTCACCGACGCCCCCGCTGGCCGACGAGGCCGGCCTGGCGAAGCGGGCGAACTCGCGGACCACGGGACGGCTGCCGTCCATCCCCAGAGCCGACCATGTCGCGGGTCCGACAACCCCGTCGACGGCGAGGCCGTGGGCGGACTGAAAGCCGCGCACGGCAGCCGTGGTCGCCGGCCCGAAGACGCCGTCTGCGGTCACGCCCAGACGTCGCTGCAGGACGGCGACGCTGCCGCCGCGTCCGGTGGCCGCCGACCCCGAGGCTCCGGCGACAGCCGCCCACGTCTGGGGGCCGACGATGCCGTCGACGGTCAGGCCGTGCAGGCGCTGGAGGCGCTCTACCGCTCCGCGCGTGTGCGGTCCGAAGACGCCGTCGGTGCCCACGCCGATGTCGCCCTGGAGCACGCGCACGCTCGCTCCGCGCATCCCCTCGCGCAGCTCGTGCCGGGCGCTGGCCGCGGCCAGCGATGCGCCTCCTAGCCAGCCGGCGGTCGGGCCCGCCGTGACCGCCACCGCCGCCGCGACACCCACCGCGCGCCGGGCGCTGCCCGACAGCTCGTAGACGGGTGTCGCCGAGCTGCGGCGCAAATGGGATCGCTGCTGGGAATCCTGCCAGTGCTCGAGCGCAGCCAGGTCGCGGGCCGGGCCTCCGTTCAACCGCGGCGCCGCCAGCTGGCTGGCACCCGGCCGGCGTGCGCTGCTCGTGCTTGTCGCCCGTGTGCGCCGCCGCCGGGAGTGCTGCAGCGACTCGCGCCACAGTTGCGAACAGGACAGGTCACGCTGCGCCACGGCCACGGCTCACCTCGGTTTGGGTCGGCTTTGATTGCGCCTGCGAGGTGAGCTGACGGGCTCGCGCCTCCCGGATGGGAAGCGCTACGCCGCAGCGGCGGCGACTCGCCCCGACGACCCGTGGGTCGCTGTGGTTCCCCCGTTCCCCTGACCCTGAAGCCTGAGGATTCGGCGGGACGCGACGATAGCCGTGAATCTCCTGCTCGCTGCAAGGTTTGTTGCGTGGGAAGGATCCGGGCGGCGCCCTGCGCCGGATCAGCCGACCAGCGCATCCTCATCCGATTCTATGGTGGGCAGGCTTCCTCTGCGCCAGAATCGCCCGGTGCCCCCCGCGTTGCTGCAGCGGATCATCCTCCTCGCGCACGATCGGGTGGCCCGCGCGGCGGCGATCCAGGCGCGGGTGGCCGAAGACGCGTGGATGTTGCGTCAGCCCCGGGCCGTGCGCCGCAGCTACGTGAGCGCCGTGCTGGACGGACCGCCGCACCCGCACGCCCAGGAGATCTGGATGCTCGGACAGTCCGACGAGGTCCGGACCAGCTATGTCCGCGAGGTGCTGCAACCGGCCCTCACCCCGCCCGATCCACCCTCGCCGGATCCGGGCCCCCGGATGGGATTCTCAGCTCCGGCGCGCAGCGCACCGACCAGCGCTAAGCGCTGGCGTCGCGTGATGAGCCTTGGCCGGGGCTGGGTCAGGCGTGGTGGCGTCGTCGCCGGGCGCCGAGGGCGAGCAGCACGAGGGCGGCCACGCCGGCGGCGAGCAGGGCCGGGCGCGAGGCGCGGACCGGACCACTCGGCGGCGGGTCAAGCCCGGCAGCGGCGGGGAAGGCGAACTCCTCGGCGGCCAGGACGTCGTGGGGACGCCGCTGCGGGTCGACCGGCGCCCGGGGGTGCGTGGCGGGCAGGGCGAACTCCTCGGCGGCGAGCACGTCATGGGGCTTGGCGCGCGGGTCGGCGTCACCTGGGGCGCGGGGTTGGCCGACGGGGAAGGCGAACTCGTCGGCGGCCAGGACGTCGTGGGGCTCGCCAGCCGTCGGCGGCTGGAGCCGACCCCCCCGCACACCGCCGTTGACGGCCGGGCCCGGATCCTCGGGGGGCGGGATCGGTGTGCCGGACGTGATCGGTGTGCCGGACGGGATCGGTGTGCCGGACGGGATCGGTGTGCCGGACGGGATGCGGGCCGCTCCGTTGCGGCCGGAGGCGTCGATCGGATGCTGTTCGTGGCTCACCCCTCAAGGGTGCCATACCCGGCCGCCGCGAGGCTGGTTGAACGCATGGGCTGCGCTTGCCGTGGCTTTCCGACTCTGGTGGTAGGATTTGGGCCCGGCGTGATCTTCTCCGCGAAGACCGAGTACGGCGTCCGCCTGATGGTCGAGCTCGGGCGTCATGGGGCCGGCCCAGCGCCCGTTTCGCTGAAGACCCTGGCGGCGGCGGAACAGCTGCCCCTCTCCTACCTCGAGCACGTCGTCGCGGCGCTCAAGCGCGCCGACCTGGTCGTGGCCAGCCGGGGCGCCCACGGGGGCTACCGGCTCGCCCGCCCCGCCGCAGAGATCACCATGGACGAGGTGGTGGGGGCGTTGGAGGGCGCGATAGCGCCGATGGAGTGCTTTGGTGCCGGCGACAGCCACCGTGTCGTCTGCTCGCACGAGGGGCCGCTCAACCGCCACTGCGCCACCAAGTTGCTCTGGACCCGGGTCCAGAGCGGCGTCGTCGGGGCGCTCCAGACCACCCCCCTGGCCGACCTCGTCGAGTTCGCCGAGCGCCAGCTGCCCGCGGCGGAGCCCGTGGCGCTGGCCTTGACTGCTATCCCCTAGACCGATGTCCAGCCTGCAGATCTCCCAGCTCCACGTCAACGCCGCCGAGAAGCCGATCTTGCGTGGGCTGGACCTGACCGTCGAGCCCGGCCGGATTCAAGCGCTGATGGGGCCCAACGGCTCGGGCAAGTCGACCCTGGCCAACGCAATCATGGGTCATCCCGGCCTGGAGGTCACCGCCGGCTCAATCACCTTCGACGGGCAGGACATCACCGCGGCCGATCCCGACGAACGGGCCCGCATGGGCATCTTCATGGCCTTCCAGTATCCCGTCGCCGTCCCGGGGGTCACCGTCGTGCGCTACCTGCGCACCGTGCTCAACGCCCACCGTTCGGGCCGGGGTGAGCCAGCCGTCTCCCTCAAGGAGTTCCGGCGCCTGGTCGAGGACGCCATGGAGCTTTGTGATGTGCCGCGCGAGTTCTCCAACCGCTACCTCAACGACGGCTTCTCCGGCGGAGAGAAGAAGCGCATGGAGATCTTGCAGCTCGTCCTCCTGCGCCCGCGCCTGGCCATCCTCGACGAGACCGACTCGGGCCTGGACATCGACGCCCTGCGCGTGGTGGCCACCGGGGTCAACGCGGTGGCCGGTCCCGACGTCGCCGTCCTCATCATCACCCACTACCAGCGCATCCTCCACCTGGTCCACCCCAGCGCCGTTCACGTCCTCTATCAGGGCCGGATCGTGCGGGAGGGAGGCCCCGAGCTGGTCGAGCAGCTCGAGGCTCAGGGATACGGGTGGATCAAGGAGGGGCTGGACGCGGGGCTGGCGAATCCCGCCCCCGCCTGATGGACGAGCTCTACCGGGAGAACATCCTCGAGCACTACAAGCGCCCGCGCAACTGGGGCGAGCTCGAGGACCCAGACCTCGAGTACGAGGACACCAATCCGCTCTGTGGCGACGAGTTGCACGTCCAGCTCGCCGTCGACGCGGCCGGCCGGGTGACCGACGTGCGCTTCTCGGGGCACGGCTGTGCGATCTCGCAGGCGGCCGCCTCGATGGCCTCCGAGGAGGTCCGCGGCATGGCGGTCGAGGATCTGCTGCGCCTCGAGCGCTCCTTCATCCTCGACCTGCTCGGCATCGACATCTCGGCCACGCGGCTGAAGTGCGCACTGCTCTCTCTGAAGGTGCTCAAGAGCGCCGGGCTCGGCCAGATGGCAGGCTGGGAGCAGGCTGGCGACGAGCGTGGCGCCGGCGACGAGCGGGTCTCCGCCGGGTTGGCGGAGCGCCGCGCTGCCGGGCTCTGAGCCCGGCAGCAGGCCGGCGGAGCCGCTACACTCGACGAGATATCCGAGCCCGGGACTAGGAGTTCCGGGACCGCCAAACCCGGACACCGCACCCCCCACCCCTCCTTCGTGGCCCACGCGCTCACCGTCTGTCCACTCACCGAGCTGCCGCCCGGCAGCGTCCGGGTGATCGAGTGGGAGGACCTGGAGATCGGCGTGTTCAACTGCGCCGGCACCCTCTACGCCATCGAGGACCGCTGCTCCCACGACGATGGACCGCTGGCCGAGGGGGAGGTCGACGAGGCGACGTGCACCGTCGAATGCCCGCGCCACGGCTCGCGCTTTGACCTGCGCAACGGACGTCCGCTGAGCCTGCCCGCCTACCGCCCGGTGGAGACCTTCGCGGTCCTCGTCGAGGGGGACACCATCAAGCTGGAGGTCGACTGACCCATGGCCACCCCGGAGACGCTGACTCAGAATGAGCAGCTCGGCGAGATCAATGCCGACTACACCGAGCGCTACGGATTCCACGACGCTGAGCACTACCTGTACAAGGCGCCCAAGGGCCTGAACCGCGAGATCGTCGAGAAGATCTCGGAGTTCAAGAGCGAGCCGACCTGGATGCGGGAGTTCCGCCTCAAGGCGTTCGAGCACTTCGAGGCCCGGCCGATGCCGGCCTGGAGCCCGAGAATCTCTCCGAAGCTGGCCGAGATCGACTTCAACAACATCCACTACTTCGTACGCGCGTCCGAGAAGCCGGGGCGTTCGTGGGACGACGTTCCCGACGACGTAAAGCGCACCTTCGATCGGCTCGGCATCCCCGAGGCCGAGCGCAAGTTCCTCTCGGGCGTCGGGGCTCAGTACGAGTCCGAGGTCGTCTACCACCAGGTGCGTGAGGATCTCGAGCAGCAGGGCGTGATCTTCATGGACATGGACACGGCGCTGCGCGAGCACGAGGACGTGGTCCGCGAGTACTTCGCAACCATCATCCCGCCCAACGACAACAAGCTCGCCGCGCTGAACTCGGCGGTGTGGTCGGGTGGGTCGTTCGTCTACGTCCCTCCCGGCGTCCACGTCGAGCTGCCCCTCCAGGCGTACTTCCGGATCAACACGGAGAACATGGGCCAGTTCGAGCGGACTCTGATCATCGCCGACGAGGGCTCCTACGTGCACTACGTCGAGGGCTGCACGGCACCGACCTACTCGTCGGACTCACTGCACTCCGCCGTTGTCGAGCTGATTGCCAAGCCGGGGGCCCGGATCCGCTACACGACGGTTCAGAACTGGTCCCAGAACGTGTTCAACCTGGTCACCAAGCGTGCCGTCGCCCATGCGCGGGCAACTGTCGAGTGGGTCGACTGCAACCTCGGATCCAAGCTGACCATGAAGTACCCGTCGATCTACCTGTTGGGGGAGGAGGCTCACGGGGAGATCCTCTCCATCGCCTTCGCCGGCCACGGTCAGCACCAGGACGCCGGCGGCAAGATCATCCACGCAGCTCCGCGGACGACCTCGAACATCTTTGCCAAGTCGATCTCCAAGGGCGGGGGACGATCGACCTACCGGGGACTGCTCGAGGTCGCCGAGGGGGCGGTCGGCTCCCGCGCAAAGGTGGTGTGCGACGCGCTGCTTCTCGACGAGGACTCGCGCTCGGACACCTACCCCACCATCCGGATCGGGGAGAACGACGTCGACGTGGGCCACGAGGCCACCGTCTCCAAGATCGGCGACGAGCAGGTCTTCTACCTCCAGGCGCACGGCATCCCCGAGGAGGAGGCCTCCAAGCTCATCGTCAACGGCTTCATCGAGCCCATCACCAAGGAGCTGCCGATGGAGTACGCCGTCGAGATGAACCGCCTCATCGAGCTGCAGATGGAGGGCTCGATCGGGTGAGCGTGGTAGCCACCGAGCCTGGCTTCTTGACGGCGCGCCGCGAGCGCGCCGTCGCTTTGCAGGGGAGCCTCGAGCTCCCGCGCTTCCGTGGCATCCCCGGGTGGGAGTTCTTCGAGCTGCGGGGGCTCGACCTCGATGCCTACTCCCCGGCGCCCCCGCCCAAGAGATCCCTTCCCGCTTCCCAGACCCTGCTGCAAGCGCCCGCCGGAGCGCTCACCCTCACCCAAGTCGACACGCCCAACGGCTCTGTCGTGGCGGGCAATGGCGCCGCGGAGCTTCCGGGCCCGGCTCGCGATGGCCGTACGGCCCAGCCCCTTGTGCTTCCCCTGGCCGAGGCGGTGCGCACCCATCCCGAGCTGGTGGAGCCCCATCTCGGTCGGCTGGTCGACGCCTCTGGCCCCTTCACCGCCCGCAACGAGGCAGGCTGGGGCGGCGGTGCCTTCGTATGGGTGCCGGCTGGGGTGCGGTGCGAGGCGCCCGTGGTGCTGCAGGCGCTGCAGGCCGCGGCAGGAAGCGCTATGCACTGGCGCTGCCTCATCGTGCTGGAGGAGGGCGCGGAGGCCGAGGTCTGGGACCAGTACGGGTCGGCCACAGCCGACGGCGACGGGCTGTTCAACGCCGTGGTCGAGCTCTCGATCGGTCCCGGGGCGCGGCTGCGCTACCTGTGTGGCCAGGGGCTCGGCGAGAAGGCGTGGATGTTTGGCACCCAACGCGCCGAGGTCGGCCAGGAGGGCTCACTGGAGTGGGTGGTGCTCGGCTTCGGCGCCGGCCGCGCGCGCCTGCGCATGGACACGGCCCTCGTCGGCCGCGGCGCCAGCGCCCGAGTCACCGGCGCCTATGCCTCGCGGGGGCGGCAGCGCCTCGACTTCGACACCACCCAGGAGCACGCGGCGCCGGACACCACCTCCGACCTCGCCTTCCGAGGAGTCCTCGGGGGGCGGTCGAGCGCGGTCTGGCGGGGCATGATCCGGGTCGACCCCGGCGCCCAGCGCACCGATGCCTTCCAGGAGTCACGCAACCTGCTGCTCTCCGACCGCGCCCATGCCGACGCCATCCCGGGACTGGAGATCGAGGCCAACGACGTTCGCTGCACCCACGCGGCGGCGGTGGCCAAGGTCGACGCCGAGCAGCTGTTCTACCTGCGCTCCCGCGGCCTCCCGCGCGAGCCGGCCGAGCGGCTGGTGATCGACGGCTTCATGCAGGCCCTGGTAGAGCGCTTCCCGTCCGGCGTCGCCCACGACGCAGTCGCCGCCGCGCTTGAGCGTCGGCTCGGGCTCCTGCTCGACGCGGGCTAGAAAGCGCGCCCGGCCGATCCGTCCAGAGCAGCCGCAGGGCCGGATCGATCATCTAGGCTCGGTGTTCGGGCCACGGCGGGGCAAGGAACGCGATGTGAGGTGTCACTGATGACTCAGCCGTTCCCCTCGTCGTCTCGTCGTCGTCTCGTCGCCGCCCTGGCGGCGATCGCGGGCGCGGTAGGGCTAGCCCTGGCCGGTCCGGCCTCGGCGCTCCAGACTGGGCTCGTCGCGCCCGATGTCCCCGGTCCCAACACGGGACGGGTGATCGGCGAGCTGGCCGACACCCATGCCGGATGGCTGCGGCTCTTTGCCTCCTGGCCGGCGCTGGAGCCATACCCCGGGGTGTACAACCTGGGCCAGTACGACGCGACCATCCAGGCCGCGCACGCCACCGGGGTCAAGGTGCTGCTCGACGTCACCTCCTCGCCGAGCTGGGAGACTGGGTCCTCCAACCCGGCAACCCCCCCGCGCAATCCGGCCGACTATGCAGCCTTCCTCTCGGTCCTGGCCGCCCACTACCGCGCCCTCGGCGCCCAGGCGGGCTACGGGTCATCCGTTGAGGCATATGAGATCTGGAACGAGGAGGATGGCGGCGTCTTCTGGGCCGGTGGGCCAGACCCGGCGGCCTACACCCGGCTGCTGCGCGGAGCATATGGCGCAGTCAAGCGGGCCGATCCCAACGCCACGGTCGTCATGGGGGGGACCGCGGGCAACGACTTCGACTTCGTCAATCGCGTCTACCACGACGGCGCCAAGGGCAGCTTCGATGCCATCGGCGTCCACACCGACACGGCGTGCAACCTGCTCTCCCCGCGCCAGGGCTACCGGGACCTTCAGGGTCACATCGGGTTCACGACCTTCACGGGCTACCGCGAGGTCCGTCGGGTCGAGCTGGCCAACGGCGACACGGTGCCCATCTGGATGACGGAGATGGGTTGGTCAACCGATCCGGGGACGTGCGGCAGCGGCAGCGGCGCCGGGCGAAAGGCGGGCGGCGTCAGCGAGGCGACCCAGGCGCAGTACTTGTCCGAGGGATACCACTGCCTGACCCTCGACCGCTACGTCACCGTCGGTCTGTGGTTCGCCGCCGATGACTCCGGCGCCGGTGGCAGCGCTTCGCTGTTTGGCCTGGAGCGCGCTGGCGGTTCGCGCAAGCCGGCCTACGCTGCCTTCCGCGCTTTCAATACGAGCGGGGACGCGCTGTCGGGCGCCTGCTACCAGCAGCTCGACACCGGCGCCCCGATCGTCCGCGTCGTCTCGCCCCGGCCCGACGCCGCCTACGTCAAGGATCTCAAGGTGTCCGTCACCGCCGTCGACCCGGGGGGTGTCGGCATCACCCGCACGATCGTCTTCGTCGACGGCCACCGCGTTCACACCCACCAGGGCCCGGCCCAGACGTTCAACTTCGTCGGGGCGCGCTACCTGCCATTGGGCCAGCACGTGATCGTTATCCGGGCCGAGAACCCGGCGAAGCGGGCTGGGACGGCGAGGATCGTGGTGCGCCACGTTCGCCGGGTCTACTGCCTCCACGGCAAGCACACCCGTGGCGGGCGATGCCCGGCAGGCTTCACCGGTCGGGCGTTCTGAGGCATGATGATGGGCGAGGTCGTCGTCTGACCGACCTGCTGGCAGCCGCGGGGGAGATCGCCGTCCGGGCCGAGCTCGACCTCGCAGAGCTGGTGGGGATCTCGTCGCCCTCCGGCGACGTCCAGGCCGCCGAGGCGGCAGTGGCCGTCCTGGCCGGCATGCTGCCTGGAGGGGCGCAGCTGTGTCGGCTGGCCTGCTCCTCCCCTGATCACGGCCTCGATGCCCTGGCGCTGCTCCGGGGCAGCGGGTCGGGGCGGCTGCTGCTCCTCGGCCACCTGGACACCGTCATCGGTCACGCGCGCCACGAGCCTCTGCGGCGAGAAGGCGATCGGCTCACCGGGTCGGGGAGCATCGACATGAAGGCCGGTGTGGTGCTTGCGGCCGGGATCCTTCGGGCGCTCGCCGCGCGGCCACACACGTTCGCCGAGGCGGCGCTGTTGTGCGTGGTCGACGAGGAGTGGCGCACCGCGCCCTTCGTCCACGCCGACCGCTTCCGGGGCTGGGATGCCTGCCTGTGCTTCGAAGCTGGGGCTCGGACTGCCGGTGGTCAGGACGCAGTGGTCGTTCGGCGCAAGGCGGCGGGCACCCTTCTCGTCGAGGCGCGCGGTCGCGCTTCGCACTCCGGATCGGCTCCTGAGCGCGGCCGCAACGCGCTGCTTGCCCTGGCCCACGTGGCCCGGATGGTGGGCGCCGAGCACCACCCGGACGGTCCCGAGACGCTCACTGCGGTGCCCACCATCCTGCGCTCGGGCGATGCCTTCAACGTCGTGCCGGCCGGGGGCGAGCTGTTCTGCGATCTGCGTGCGCACGACGCCAGCGCGTTCGCGCGGGTCCAGGCGGCGGTCCCCGGCGGGTTCGACGGCGTCGAGCTGAGCGCTCGACTGCTGCGACTCTGGCCCGGGATGGATGCCGAGTCGGCCACCGCGGGACTGCTGGCTGCCGCCGCCGATCGGCTCGGGCGCCCGATCCTCGCCGGCGCTCGAGGGGGAGCCAGCGATGCCAGCCACATCTCGACCGTTGTGCCCGTGACCGTTGACGGGCTGGGCCCGCTCGGCGGGGGTGCCCACGCTCCGGGTGAGTACGTCCTCGCGGGCTCGCTGCAGCCTCGGGCCGAGCTTGCGTTGGCCCTGACCGCCGTGGTCCTCGGCGACTGAGCCGACCGGAGCTTGTCGACGCTGTACTCGCGCTCGGCACGACTAGTCTGCGGCGATGTGGATCGATCAGACGGCGCTGCGCAACCGCCTCATCGTTGCCTCGGGCATGTGGAGGGAGTCTACCCAGGAGTCGCTGCCCCGCATGCGGCCGGGCGATCCGGCGGCTCAGATCCAGGCCTTCGAGCTCGAGCTCGTGGCCATGTTGGGCCGGCACGCCACGCCGGAGACCGCGCGCGACGTAGCCGCCAAGACCTGGGACCTGGTCGGCGAGCGCCCCGACGCCGACCCGGTCAAGCAGCAGGTCGTGGAGCTGCACGGGGAGCTGGCCCGGCTCTCGCACGTCGAGCGCTGGTAGCGGGGCGTGGTCAGTCGTCGCCCGGCGGCACTCGCCGGTCGCGCTTGCGGGCCCCGCGCCGACGCTTGGCGTCGAGGCGGGCGGACCGCTGGGCTCGGGTTGGCCGGGTCGGCCGTCGCGGGCGCCTGACCCGTAGCGCCCCAGCGAGCCGCGCCTGGAGGCGCGCGATGGCCAGCTCACGATTTCGAGCCTGGCTGCGACTGTCCTGGCTGACGGCACTGACCCGAGGGCCGAGCCGGGCCAGCAGCAGCGCACGGATCGGCTCGGACAGCGTTGGTGATCCGGCCACGTCGAAGCTCGCCTCGACCCGGGACGCAGTGACGTTCGCGTGCTGGCCGCCGGGCCCCGACGATCGCGCGGCACGCAGGCGAATCTCGGCGCGTGGGATGCTCAGACCCTGGGGCAGGCGCATGGGCTCGTCCATCACCCGAGTGTGGCGCGGGCGGCGGCGGGGGCGCTAGCCTGGCCCCAGCCATGGTGCTCGCGGCGCTCATCTCGGTGCCGAGCAATCTCGGCTATCTCGCGCTGTTCGCCCTCGTTGGGATGGAGTCGAGCGGGATCCCCGTCCCCGGTGAGACCGCGCTGGTCGCCGGCGGCGTGACCGCCTCCCAGCACAAGCTCTCGATCGTTGCCGTCATCGTCGTGGCCGCCGTCGCGGCGATCGTCGGGGACAACGTGGGCTATCTCATCGGCCGCCGGCTGGGCCGGCGGCTGCTCACTCGTCCCGGGCGCACGCTGGACCGCCGGCTCGCGGCCCTGGAGCGCGGGCAGGAGCTGTTCGATCGTCACGGGCCAAAGGCGGTGTTCTTCGGGCGCTGGGTGGCCGGGCTGCGGATCTGGGCCTCGTGGCTGGCCGGGATGACCAGAATGCCATGGCGCCAGTTCCTGCTGTTCAACGCGCTGGGCGGCATCTCGTGGGCCATGTGCTTCGGCCTGCTCTCCTACTTCGCCGGTCATGCGGCGGCCCGGCTGATCGAGCGCGTGGGCCTGGGGGCGGCGGCGGTGGTGATCGTCGTCGTCGTCGCCGCCGCCGCGGTCGTGCATCGGCGGCGCTCACGCCGAGCTCCGACGGACGGCTGCACCCCTCCGGCTGCTGTCGGCGGCGGTCAGGTTCCGGTGCCCCCGGCCGGCCCACGGCCGGGGGCGGGCAGCACACCGCCCTCCGCGGGCAGCGCACCGCGTCGCGGCTGAGGTCGCGGCGCGGCGGTCAGCCGGTCGATCCGGTGGCCTGGATGGCCACGTAGCAGTAGTTGTTTGCCGCGGTGGGATCGTTGACCTTCCACTCCGAGGAGACGGTGACGGCCGCTGGGACCGGTCCCGGCCCGCCGTTGCCGGCGACCGGCTGGACGGAGTAGGTGATCAGCGCCATCCCGTTGGTCGGCAGGGGCATGGAGATCGGGCCGCCACCCGGGTCGATCTCCTGCTGGGAGGCGGCACCCTGGGTGCCGGCGCCCTGAAGCAGCGTGAGGTTGGCCACCACCTTGGACCCCGCCGGCGGCGCCGGTGAGAGCACGAGTCTGCTTGCTGGCCCCGGTGTCGTTGACGTTTGGACACTGGGCCGTCAGCGTGCCGATGCCCGGCATGGAGACCGCCGAGGAGTCCCGGCCTGGGGCGTTGGTGCTCTCGCGCCAGTTGATCGTCGCCCCCGGACGACATCGGTACCCGGTCCCCCCGAGGGCCCGGCCGGTCCGGCTGGCCCCGCCGGTCCCAGCGCGCCGCGCGGACCGTGGTAGCCGCGCGGCCCTCGCGGCCCGCGCCGCACCTTGGCCGGAGGTCGCGCGGCGGCGGTCACGGCGATCGAGGGCTCAGGGCAGGACGGCGAGCTCGTTGACGTTCGCCCGCGACCCGCCCGAGGGCAGGCGGCTGACGTACACCATGATGAAGCGATACTGCCCCGAGCCCGAGACGTTGAAGGGCTGCTTGCTGGCCACCGTGGTCGACCCGGCCAGCTGCGTCCAGCCCGACAGCGAGGCCGGTGGGCCCGACACGGCGCCGTAGATCGCCGCCGTGAACCCCGGGGTCGTCGTGGTCACGGTCACCGACTTGATGGGCGTGGGTACGCCGGCGTCGACGTAGATCCCGGTGTCGGGCGTGGAGGTGAACCACGCGGTACTCGGGTTCTTGTCCACGGCAAGGCCGGCGTCCTGGCTGTTGGCCCCGGCGCTGCCGGACGGGAAGCCGTGAGCCGAGCCGGGGTCGAAGGAGATCGGACGCACGGCCTGGTTGGGGCTGGGCTTGACCAGGTTGTTGGGGTTGGTGGGCGACTTGGGGGTGCTGGGCTTGATCGTCTTCGGCTTGGTGGGAGCGGTGCCCGTCGAGGAGCCGCCCGTCGGGCTGGTCGGCGCGCTGCCGGTGGCCGGAGCGGGGGTGGCCGCCGGGCCCGGAGTCACGGGCGTCTGCGCCGGAGCCGGGCTGGGCAGCGGTCCTGGGGTCCCGGTGACCGGTCCAACCGCCGGAGCCACGGGCGTGGTCGTGCCCGGAGGGGCGGCGCTGACCGGGGACGGCGTGGAGAGCTGGCCCGGGGAGGGGGGCCCGGCCAGGGCGGCGTCTCGCTCGCTGCGGTCCGACAGGGCAACGTAGGCGATGCCGAAGCCGATGGCCGCCAGGACGAGCAGCGAGCCTGCGACCGTCAGTCCCAGACGCCAGGGCCGGGGCTCGGCCCGGGCGACCTCCGCGCCGCATTCCAAGCACCACTCCTGCTCGCCGGCCAGGGGCGCGCTGCAGTTGGCACACGTTCCGGCGGCGGCGTCGGCCGAGGGGGTGGTGACCTGCACCCCGGCCTCGCCGGCCGCGAGCTCGCCTCCCACCAGGACTGCCGTCCCCGGCTCGGCGCCGTTGGTCGCCGTCGGCGGGTGATAGCCCCCCGGGGAGATGCCGGCGGCAGGCGAGCGCGGCGGCGACCCGGCGGCCGTCCCCTGGCGTGGGAACAACCGGTCGAGCCCGCTGCGGGGCGGCCGTGCCGCGGCCGGAGCCCCCGTCCCGGGCTCGACGACGGCTGCCCGGGTCGGGGTCGCGACGTCGGTCGGCACCGGCTCGGAGGGCGCCGACGGCTGGGAGGAAGGGAACAGGCGGTCGATCAGGGAAGGCATGGCGGCGGGCGCGAGCTGGTTGCGCGCGGGGTCGAGTCTAGGCGGTTTGGGGGCCGCTTCGCACCCATGGAGAAACAACGTGGATCATCCCTGAGGGTTGCGCCGGACCGGCGCCGTGGGCCGTCATCAGCGGATGGCCGGATCGGACGCCGTCCCGTACCAGAGCCGCAGCACGTTCTGGTCGAGGGTGCCCTTCCTGCTCAGCGGCATGTAGCCATCGACGCCGATGGTGTCCAGGGCGTCCCAGAAGCCCACGTGCTCGGCCTCGTCCACCCAGTTGGCACCGTAGGTCAGCATCCCGGCGAAGCGGCGACGAACCTCGGTGATCAGTGCCCGCCAGTCGGCGGTGCGTCCGCTCTGGGAGGCGAGCTCGTCGCCCACGACGAGCGTCCGCGCCCCGCCGTCGGCGGCCAGGGCCGCGTAGTGGTCGATCATCGTGTGGTAGCTGGCAAACCAGGCCACCGGATCGGCGGGCGCACCTGACCGCGGAAGGAGCCGTTGGCCACGTCGACGTGGGGCTTGAGCGTGACCGTGAGGCCGAACGCGTGCGCGTCGCGCATGCCCCTCAGC
>JAABUZ0100002088.1_pt1 | contig 34522 bp, 31 predicted proteins | sample 5562091 | NCBI WGS metagenome assembly JAABUZ01 (sample SAMN12813069, study PRJNA571459) | rock metagenome | isolation source: Antarctica rocks | place: Antarctica: Victoria Land, Linnaeus Terrace sud | collected 2015-12-21 | reverse complement strand
AGGTACAGGCCCAGACCCAGGCCTGCCGAGCCGGACCCACGCGAGAAACGGTCGAACAGCGTGGGCAGGAGGTTGGGCGCGATGCCCGGCCCCGCGTCGCGTACCGAGAGCATGGCCCACGTCCCCCGTCGCGCGCTTCCTAAGGTCACCTCCACGACGACGGGGACGCTGGCCGGGGAGTGGGCGATGGCGTTGCCGATCAGGTTTTCGAGCGCCTGTTGCAGGCGCTCTGGGTCCGCCTGGAGCACCAGGTCGTCGGGCGCCTCCACGCGGATGACGGCCTCGGGGGCGCGCAGCACTTCCGCCGTCTCCCGCGTCAGGTCGGTCAGGTCCAGGAGGCGCGGAGACAGGGCGAAGATGCCCTGGTCCAGGCGTCCCGCGTCGAGGAGATCGGAGATCATCCGTTGCAGCCGGTCCACGGCGAGCGTGGCCTGGTCAGCGTGGCGCGCGTCGGCGTCCCGTCCGTCTCGTCGCGCCCCTTTGCGCAGCATGTCGAGGTACCCGCGCAGCGGCGTGAGGGGCGTGCGAAGATCGTGTGCCAGGACAGTGACCATCTCGGTCGCCGCCACGCGCCGGGCCTGCTCCGCCGCCTCCCGCGTGACCCGCTCGATCAACTCGGCGCGGTGGGCGACCAGACCGATCCAGCGTCCCACCGCCTCCGTGAAGCGCAGATCCTCGCCGGAGAAGGCGTCGGGCCGCGCGGCGCTAGCTATGAGCACCCCGCGGCGCTCCCCGTCCACCTCGATCGGGGCGGCGACGGTCGAATGCACGCCCAATCCCTGCTTCATGCCCAGGATCTCGTCGGGGTCGTCGTCCGTGTGCCCGCTGCGGAACGGGGTGCCGGTCTGGTAGACCGCGACGGCGCGGCCGCCATTGGCGAGCGGCAGGCGGTTCAGTCCCAGCCGATGTTGCAAGCGCCCCATCGGCGTGTCGCTCGTGCCCAGGGCCACCAGCGAGTCGGTCGCGGGGTCGTGGAGAAAGGCGTCCGCCTTGTCGGCCCCCAGGGCCTCCGCTACCCACTGGCTGGCCTCGTCGAGCGCGCCGTGTACACTGGTCTCCTGGATCGTCAGTAGGCGTTCCAACGTGTCGAGCAGGCGTTGCTGCCCCCCAGCGCGGGTGTCCTTTTCGTCCATCGTCTTCTCCCGGTTCGCGCCACGCGCGTCGAGAGATGTGGGGCGCTCTGTCTTCCACGAGGAACACAGGGAGACGGGACAAGAGGATCGTGCCGTGAGAAAGAGGCTGCTACTGTGACACGTACCGCCCTGCCGCAAACCGGTCGTCGCTGGGATGTCGGGCAGCATGGCAAGAGACACCCTCTATGGCAGGCGCCACGCTGCGCACGGATGATCCGTGCTGGTACGAGTGTATCACGCGGACCGCGCCTGTGCGCGTCTGTACGATAGAGGGGGTGCGCGCCCGCCATGAAACGGCGTGATAGGATACTCATAGGGGTGCCAGAAAAGGCACAGAGGATTGTTTAATGGATACCCTAGATCACTATCGTGCGATCGTGCGTCGACTAATCCTCGACTACGCGCGCTATAAGCCATCGCATGGTGACATCGACACAGAAGCCGTTATCGACCCCGCGGGGAACCACTTCGAGGTGTTGCATATTGGCTGGGATGGGTCGCGTCGTGTGCATGGCGCGGTCATCCACATCGATGTTATCGACGACAAGATCTGGATTCAGCATGATGGTACCTCGCCCGGGGTCGCGGACGAGTTGGTGGAGGCGGGTATCCCGCGCGATGCGATCATGCTCGGCTTCCGGCCACCGCGCGTGCGCCAGTATAGCGGGTTCGCGATCGCGTGAGGATTGATTAACCGTTGGAGAGCTGGCTAGCCAACGCCGAAGATGAGGGCTGGCATGTCCTCCGCGAGCGCAAGGGCCGTGTGCGCGAGCTGATTCGTCCGTAGTGGGAGCCGCCAAGCTATGTGAGGCCGTCTAGGAGGCGTACCCGCGCGCCGGGCCATCGTGCGCGAGCGGCCGGCGGCCGGGGCGAAGGACTGGAACGACGCGCCGCTCGCCGCGCCTGAGAGAATGGAGAGCTTGGGCCAGGAGGACGACCGGGCGACGAGCCGTGGCCGTGGTCATGGCGGTAGCGGGCGCGACGAGCAAAGCCGCGGCTAGGCTGGCATGGGTCGAGCAGCGAGTTGGGCTTCGAGGCCGTCGAGGATGGCCTGGAGGCCGAACGCGAAGCTCTGGTCGGGTGGCGCGGTGAGGTCGGCATCCCCTAATGCTTCGATGCGGGTGCGCAGCTGCGGGAACTGCATCGCGATGTCGCTCGCCCGCGCGAGGGCGTCCCGAATCTGCTCCTCCTCGTTGCCGCCATCACGGCGTAGCCGCGTTCTCCACGCGACCTCGGCCGCCTCAGCGAGGGCCATACCGAGCACAAACGTGAAGACACTGTGCAGGGCCTTCAGCGCCCAGTCCGCGTTTCCCCCGGTGAACCCGGCCGCTTCGTAGACCGCGAGGGAGTGGTCGTCATAGCGCGCCTTTCCGGGACCGTAGATGAGATGGGTGCTCATGGCCGGCACGAGCCACAGGTGCCTGTTGATCATCGCGTAGGTGTCGTTGGCCATCCGCGTGGCCGCCGTCCGCCAGCCAACCTCGCTGGGGTCGGGCAGCTCGATCTCCCCCCACACCTCATCGCCGGCGAGCACGACGAGATCGTCCTTGCTCTTGACGTGCCAGTAGACCGCCGTTGCGGCGGAGCCGAGCCGGTTGCCCAGGCAGCGCATGCTCAGGCCGTCTACACCTTCGGCGTCCAGGAGCTCGATAGCGGCTCGGACAATCTGCTCACGGGTCAGCGTGTTGCGCGGCATGTCCCTAGTATAGGTCATATCTTGGATCGTGTTCGCGTGCTGACTTGCACATCGTTCAAGTCGTGTGTTACGCTACGACTTGAACGATGTGCAAGTTTCGGGAGAGGAGAGGAGCTATGACGATCACCAAGACCTCCGCGGCCATCGCGGCCACGGGGTTGCGCAAGTCGTTCGGGGGCCATGTGGTGCTCGACGGCATCGATCTGGACGTCGCGGAGGGCACGATCTTCTCGCTGCTCGGCCCCAACGGCTCCGGCAAGACCACCACGGTTCAGATCCTGTCCACGCTCATCGCCGCCGACGGTGGCGAGGCGCGCGTCGCCGGCCACGATCTGGCTCGGGAGCCCGCTGGGGTCCGCGCCGCGATCGGCGTCACCGGCCAGTTCTCGGCGGTGGACAACCTGCTCACCGGCGAGGAGAACCTGATCTTGATGGCGGACCTGCACCACCTGGGCCGACGCGACGGTCGGCGGCGCGCCGCCGACCTGCTCGACCGCTTCGATCTGGTCGACGCGGCCAAGAAGACGCCGGCCACCTACTCCGGCGGCATGCGGCGCCGGCTCGACCTCGCGATGACCCTGGTCGGCGACCCGCGCATCATCTTCCTCGACGAGCCCACCGCCGGCCTCGACCCGCGCAGCCGCCGCACCATGTGGCAGATCATCCGCGACCTCGTGGCCGGCGGCGTCACGATCTTTCTGACGACGCAATACCTGGAGGAGGCGGACCAACTCGCCGACCGGATCGCGGTCCTCGACCACGGCAAACTGGTCGCCGAGGGGACCGCGGACGAGCTCAAGCGCCGCATCCCCGGGGGGCACATCAGCCTGCACTTCGCCGATGCGCGCGGACTCGCAGCGGCCGCCCACACCCTCGGCGCGGTGTCGCGCGACGACGATGCGCTCACGCTCCAGGTCCCGAGCGATGGTGGCGTCCAGTCACTGCGGACCCTGCTCGCTCGGCTCGACGACGCATCGATCGCGGTCGAGGGACTGTCGATCCACACCCCCGACCTCGACGACGTCTTCTTCGCTCTCACCGGCCACCCCACCACAGAACAAGAAAAGGACACCCTACAATGAGCACCCTTTCCTACACCCTGAGCGATGCGGCAACGATGCTGCGGCGCGATGTCCGGCACTCGCTGCGCAACCTCATGATGACGCTGAGTGGCCTGCTGACGCCGATCGTCACGCTGGTGTTGTTTGTCTACGTGTTCGGCGGCACGCTGGGCGCTGGCCTCGGCGGCGTGGCGCACGGCGGCGCCTACATCGACTACGTCGCGCCCGCGATCATCATCATGACCGTCGGCAGCGGGTGCGCGACGACCGCGGTGAATCTCTGCATGGACATGACTGACGGCATCATCGCCCGCTTCCGCACCATGGCGATCTCCCGCGCCTCGGTGCTGACCGGGCAGGTCGTCGGGAGCGTGATCCGGACGATGATCAGCGTCGGCCTCGTCATCGGGGTCGCGCTGCTCATGGGCTTCCGGCCTACCACGGGTCCCGTCGCCTGGATCGCGGCGATCGGCGTCATCGCGCTGTTCACCCTCGCGCTCACATGGATGGCGGTGGTGTGCGGCCTGGTGGGCAAAACGCCCGCGGGAGCGAATAGCCTCTCCCTCATCTTCCAGCTCCTGCTGCCGTTCACCAGCAGTGCGTTTGTCCGCCCGGACTCGATGCCGGGCGGGGTGCGCTGGTTCGCCGAGTACCAGCCCTTCACCCCCGTCATCGACACGCTGCGGGGGCTGCTGCTGGGCGCCCCGATCGGCGACAGCGCGGTCCTCGCCGTCGCCTGGTGCGCCGGCCTCACCCTGGTCGGGTACCTGTGGGCGCGCGCGCTATTCAACCGCGCTCCCGCACGGTAGTCCGGCCTCGCGGTGAGCAACACTGACGTGATGGAAAGCCGTGCGCGGGAGTTGACCTGGCAACGCGTGCCCCCCCAAACCGGGCCGGTAACAAACCACATGGCCCCTTTTTGCACGAAGCCCGATGTCTTGGCGACATGTCAGGAGATGAAATGCCACATGGCCAGGTGGGGGCGAGCAGCCGTATTTCGGAGGAATCGTTGTAGTGGGCCTTATACGGCTGTGTAGCGGCCTGAGCGCCTGTGGCTAGCGATCCGGCACGGCGACCGAGAAAAGAGCATCGGCCGCCTTCGCGTCGGGCTCCTCCGTCACGCCGGTGCTCTCGTCCGACATCGCCTCGTAGGTCTCGACGGCATGGCCGGTCGTCTGGAAGACGAAGGCGAAGACGCCGTAGACGCGCGGGAGGTTGGGCAGGATCACGCTCGACATTTTGCCCGAGCCGATGGGACCGATGAGCATGACGTTGAGGACCTGCATGGCGCGGTCGAGCGCGACCATCACTTTGTCGCGCGCCAAACAGGAGCGGCAGGCCCTTGTCATTAGCTTGTATCCGCCGTTGGCGTATGCGGCTGACCGCGGCGCGTAGAGCCATCCGGCCGCTCAAGGATCTATGGCGCCAATCCTGCACGAAATAGGTCTTGGTATCGGCGAAGCGACAGTCGGTGAAAGGAGAAGATCACGATGAACCAGGGCGGGACAGGTCAAATCAGCGAGGGGATGACGGTCTACGACGCGGCGGGCCAGAAGATCGGTAAGGTCAGGGAGTACAACGCGCAAGGCGGCTACCTCGACGTGGAGAAGGGCTTCCTGTTCCACAAGGATTTCTACGTGCCGTCGAACGCCGTCGCGCGTAGCGACGCCGATGGCGTCTATCTGCAACTGTCCCAGGACGACCTCTCAGGTGGGACGTACGACCAGCCGCCGACGGCCGGGATGGCCGCGGGCGGTACGACGGACACCGTGACGCAGAGCACGACGACGCGGAGCACGCCGCAAAACTATCAGACCGCGCAAACCCAGACGGCGCCCGCCGGCGCCACGACCGACGAGACCGACCTGCGGGTGCCTGTGTACGAGGAAGAACTCGTGGCCGGAAAGCGGCAGGAAGAACTCGGCCGCGTCCATGTGCATAAGGAGGTTGTCTCGGAGCAGGAGACAGTGCCCGTGACGTTGCAGCGCGAGGAGGTCACGATCGAGCGCGTCCCGATGCAGGGGCAGCAGATCGACCCAGCCACGACGACGGACGCCTTCCAGGGCGCGGACATCAACGTGCCGGTCATGGGCGAGGAGGCCGTCGTCGGCAAGCGCGCCGAGGAGGTTGAGGAGGTGCGCCTGCACAAGGATGTCATGACCGAACAGCAGCAGGTCAGCGACACGGTCCGCAAGGAGCGCGTCGTCGTCGATCAGGTCGACGAAACAGACCAGGGGAACACTCCCCGGCGCTAGATGCTTCCAATGAGTCGTTGCGGGATATGATGCCGGCTGCCACGCGCGCTCTATCCCGCGATTCCAGCGCGGAAGCATTTAGAGACGCGAGTCGTGGTAGCCGCGAAGGATCGGGAGCGCGGAGAGGGCTGGCATTCAGCCCTCTCCGCGCTCGATTTTTTGCACGTTGTTTTACAGCGGGCCGGCGCGTTGACGACGCCTCCACCTCACGTTGTGAACGGGTTCAGGCGTAGCGTCTGGCTATACGCCCTTGTGGCCCGCGCCGAGGGCGTATAACTATACGCCCCTACGCAATGTGTCGGTGACCCCGACCGAGAACGACATGGCCCTGGGATCCACGACGGGCGGAAGCGTGCCGGCGGCGCGTTGACGGCACCGCTGCGGATCCACGACGGGCGGAAGCGGGCCGCGGATGTCGCCCGCCGGGCAATCAGGATAGTGACTGCTAGCCGTTAGTGCCCGCGAAGTTGGCGGCGATGGGCGCGGCGCGCGACGCGGGGATGGCGAAGTAGAGACCCTGAGTCCCTTCCAGGGTAAAGGTGTTGATGCCCATGAGATGGCCGCTCATGTCGGTCAACGGTCCGCCGCTGTTGCCAGGGTTGATCGTGGCCGAGTGCCCGATGTAGGTCGGGCCGCTTGGGTTGTCGGGCGAGGTGCGTTGCAGACTGGAGAAAGCGCCGTTGGTCACGGTCGGGCCTCCGGCGAGGTCTTCTGCGTAGCCGATCGCCACTACCTGCCCCCCCGGCTGCAGCGTCCGTACGTCGCCCCACGTCGCGACGGGCAGGTTGCCGCGATCGATATGGACGAGCGCCAGGTCGTTCGCCGTGTCCTCCTGTACGTTCGACGCGATGTCGATCTCTTGCGGCGTATACGCGCCGCTCGACGGGTCGTAGAGATAGCGCCGCGCTTTGACGGCGCCGTGGCCCTTGACGACGTGGTCGTTCGTGAGGATATCGCTCCCCGTGGCGGAGGAATAGACGACGATACCCGTGCCGATGTCAGTTCCGGCCGTCCCGTCGTTTTCGATGCGTACCACCTCCGGCGAGACGTGCGCCGCCACTTGCGGGACCGTGGCGAAGGGCGCGGCGGCGACGAGGGGTGTGAGCGCGCCGACGGCGACGTCGGAGACGAACCACCGTCCCCCCTGCCGCATGAGGCTGTAGCGCAGGCGATAGGTGGCGTCGCTGGACTCGTAGGGAACGCGCGGGTGGTCGGGGCCGTAGAGGGCGCGGCGTTCGGTCTTCTCGGCCTCGCCGGTTCCGCGCGTCCCGTCGGCGCTGACGCTCAGACTCCCCAAGACGACCGCGAAGTGGCCCAGGGTGATGTCCCAATGCTCGCCGTGGGCGGCCAGGTCTTGCGCCTCGGAGGTCACGCGCGCGAGGTCCGCGCCCGTCTTGGCGGAAGCGAGGGCGGCCGACGAGTGCAGGGTCAGCGCGCCTTGCCACACGGCGTCGCTATCGGCGATGGCCTGGCCGATGCCGGCCAGCGCGGCCCGCTTGTCGACGGATGGGGGCGCGGAGTCCGTGTGTGTTCCCGGACCCGGCCGCCCGGTCGACCCGTGGTGAGGCGCCGTCGCGTGCGGGAGCGCGGCGACCCGCGCGGCGGGGAGTGTGACGTGGGCCAGCGCCACGCCCGCGATCGTGGCGACGACGGCGCACAGCGCGACCGCGGCGGCGAGGCGGCCCCACACCCGCTCCACGCGCACGCTCAACCGCACCCGCACGTCGCCGCGCCCCGCGTTCGTCACCAGCGCGAGCTCGCCGAGGGCATAGCCGGGCGGGAGGAGGGCTGGATCGGCCTGTATAGCCAGGGTGGCCGATTCCCCCGGGGCCAGGCTCACCGTGTCCGGCGCGACGCGCAGCCACGCGGAGCCCACGCGGACGCTCGCGGTCCCCTGCAACGGGGCCGTTCCTTTATTGGTGACCGTGACGGCGGCGGCGACGCGGCCGCCGCGTGGGCTGGCGAGGCGCACCTCGTCCCGGTCCACGGATAGGAACGGCGTCGCGCCCGTGCGGGAGGACGCCGGAGAGGGCGGGGGAGAGGGCGGGGGCGACGGTGGGGGCGATGCGCTCATAGCCATACTATAGCGCCTCGCGGACTATGCTATATTATGTGTGAAAGTAGGACTTGACCACTTATGGGGCGCGTGACGCCGTGGGGATAGCCCTACTACCAGGCCATGCCGATTGAAGGGGAGCAGTAGCGTTGATGCAGCGTCAACAGTGGAGCCGTCTGACCGGGCGGGTCCGGCGGCAACGGCGCGCGAGACCTGTGAAGGCGCACCCGGAGATACGGCGGGGTGGCGCGATGACGTAGGAACGCATGGCCGTGTGCCATGCGTTTTTTTGTAGGCGCGTGACGCGGCACGGTGGGACATGGGAGGGGGTAGGACGTGGGACGTGTGCTTGTCCTCAACGCATCTTTCGAGCCGCTAAGCTTGATCTCGGTGCAGCGTGCGGTCGTGCTCTTGCTGCGCGAGAAGGCGGAGGCCATCGAGAACGACGTCTCGCGCTACATGCGCGCGGAGCGGTTCTCCCTGCCCATGCCGCTCGTCATCCGGCTGGTCCACTACGTCTCGATCCCCCGTCGCCTCAAGGCGCCATTGACGCGCAAGACGCTGCTCAGCCGTGACGAGTACACCTGCCAGTTCTGTGGCACGACGGCCGGCCCGCTGACCGTCGACCACGTGCTCCCGCGTTCGCGCGGCGGTCAAACCTCATGGGAGAACTGCGTGACGGCCTGCCTGCGCTGCAACCACCGCAAGGGCAGCAAGACGCCCGAAGAGGCGGCGATGCACCTGCGCCAGAAACCGGTGCGGCCCGATTTCACCCACATGGCCTTCGTCATCCTGGGCGAGGCGCGCCACAACGAGGTGTTCCAGCGCTATATCTATTGAGCGCGCAGGGCTTCGATGGTCCCTACTATCCTTATGGGACGACGACGGCACACATCGTCATTACCCTGCTCATAGGACGGCACACATCGCCATTGACATAAAGTAGGAGGGTGGGATGCGGAGAGGTATACTGGATGTGACGGGATATTCACCCGCTTCATGGTCCTGGCAGCCCGACGACCGGCGCCGCCGCGCTTTCCAATCACGGGGCTAGGAGGAGAGTCACAATGCCTTGGTGGTCTTGGGTTTTACTGGGTGTGCTGGCGCTGGCCGGCGAGTCGATCAGCATGGCCCTTTTTCTCCTCAACGTCGCGTTCGCGGCGTTCGTCGCCGCCGTCCTCTCCGTCCTGGGCGTGCCCGCGCTGGCCCAGGTCGGCGTCTTCATCGTCGTCGCGGTGTTGCTCATCGGGCTGGTGCGCCCGCGCCTGTTGCAGGCCCTGACCGGGGGGCGCGTCGCGCGGCGCGATCTGACCAACCATGGGGTGTTGATGGATCGCATCGCGACGGTCACGCAGACCGTCACCGCCGATAGCGGGGCGGTCCGTGTCGGGTCGGGCGAGTTCTGGACGGCGCGCACGGTCCCGCCCGGCCGCCCGCTCGACGTCGGCGACCGCGTGCGCATCCACTACGTCGACGGGCTGACCGCCTACGTCGAGCCGCTAAATGTCCCCGCCGACCCCGTCGTCCCAGAGTCTATGCCCGTCGAGGCGCCGCACGTGTCCGGCCCCTCACCTGTCGACGACAATATCGTCGACGAAGTGGCGCGTTAGGAGCTAAAAGAATGAGTGCTGTCGTCGTCATCGTTATCATCGCGCTCATCGTGCTCGCGCTCGGCGTGCGCACGGTGCGTATCATTCCGCAGGCGCGGGTGGGCATCATCCAGCGCCTGGGCAACTACCACCGCGCGGCCGAGAGCGGCGTCGTGGTGGTGATCCCGTTCATCGACCGCATGCTGCCCCTGCTCGACATGCGCGAGCAGGTCGTCTCGTTCCCGCCGCAGCCGGTCATTACCTCTGACAACGTCACGATCAACGTCACGAGCGTGATCTACTACCAGGTCATCGACCCCAAGAGCGCGATGTACCAGGTGGCCAATCTGCTCGCGGCGATGGAGCAACTCACGCAGACGACATTGCGCAACGTCATGGGCGGGCTCTCGCTCGACGCGGCCCTGACCAGTCGCGACCAGGTCAACAGCCAGTTGCGCCTGGTGCTCGACGAGGTGACCGAGAAGTGGGGCGTGCGCGTCAACCGCGTCGAACTCAAGGACATCGCGCCGCCGAAAGACATCCAGATCGCGATGGAGAAGCAGATGCAGGCCGAGCGCCAGAAGCGCGCCGCGATCCTGACGGCCGAGGGCGAGGCGCAGTCGACGGTGCTGCGGGCGCAGGGCAACAAGCAATCGCTCGTGTTGCAGAGCGAGGGACAGAAGCAGGCGGCGATCCTCAAAGCCGAGGGCGACGCGCAGGCGTTGGTGACGGTGCAGAGCGCGCAGGCCAAGGCCATCGAACTCGTCTTCGACGCCGTCAACAACTCGAACCCCACGAACGAGGCGATGGCCTATCAGTACCTGCAGATGCTGCCGCGGTTGGCCGACAACCCGGCCAACAAGGTGCTGGTCGTCCCCTCGGATATGGCTGGATTGGCCGGCCTGGCTACCACGCTGGGTAACCTTGGGACTACCGCGGACGGCGCGTCCGGCAACGGCGCGTCTGGGAACGGGAAAGGGACCCGCCCCGCCGGGAATGGCGCGATCGCGCCGCGCGTGGCTATCCCCGCGCAGCCGCAAGCCCTCCTCCAGAATCCTCAGCCGGGAGATGACGGCCAGTAGGGCGCGGCGTCCCGGCGTCTAGCCGCCGAACGACCGCGACCAGCGGATGCCCGCGCTTATCCTGTACAGTCATCCGCAAAGGAGAAAAGAATGGTCATCATCGCCGGCCACCTGCTCGTCGACGAAGCCGACCGCGCGGCATACGTCGACGCGCATCGCGATCTGGTCAGTCGAGCGCGCGCCTTCGACGGGTGCATCGAGTTGTCTATCTCCGCCGACTCCGTCGACCCCCGACGAATCAACAACCTCGAGATCTGGCAAGACTCCGCCGCACTCGACTCCTGGCGCAGCCAAGCCAACGTTCCAGATCACGGCATCGAGCCCCGCGGCGAATCGGTGCAGCGCTACGACGCCACCGATGGAGGACCTCTTTTCTAGCCCTCTCAGACCGGACAGTGAAATCCACGAGGACGTGGATGGCAGGAAGTCACTCTGAACACCCGTCGCGCCGTTCCTCAAGAGTACGCGCTACGCGCGATGAGACGGCAGGCTTCACTGACCACACAGACTTTCTATGTCAAGGCTGGGGCAGAAACGAAAGGTCCCGCGCAATGGACGCCTGGTCTACCGCTTAGATAGGGAGAAACGAGCAAGCTCAACAACTCGATTGACTGTCGTGGAAGGCCCTTGGTAAACTTGCGCTATGCTTAGACCTATTCGCGGGAGCGTCGATCTCATGCCCCCCTTGGCCGCCCCGTACGTTCGCTTGGGAGGCCGTCCCTCGCAGAGTGCGTGCGCCTGCCTCAGCATCCTGACCGTCCCGCAGCGCCATTCCTACGGCGACCACGGGAGAAGTGCGCCCACTTTGGGATAGATCTGCTCGTCCAGGCAGTCATAGGCCGTGACACTTCTCCAGTGTCCACGGTCTTTTTTGTTTCTCTCCCCAACGGCGCGCCGGGTACAGCGACAAAACAAGCCGTGTGTCCTGAGTAAACATGGATAGGCGCCGAATGTTGTTTGAGGAGGGAACAGAGAAGATGTTTAACGCCTATGCTTTGGAGCAGCGGATCGCTGCGCATATGGGTACGGTTGGGGCTCCTGGCGCTGCGGTCGCCGTGATCAGCGGGGCGGGGATCGTCTATGCGCGCGGATTCGGTGTGACGAGCGTCGAGGACGGCGCCCCGGTCACCCCGCACACCTTGTTCTGCATTGGTTCGACCACCAAGGCCCTGACGGCCACGCTGATCATGAGGCTCGTCGACGCCGGGACGCTCGATCTGGACGAGCCGGTGACGACGTATCTCCCGTGGTTCACCTTCCACAAAGAGCCGGCGGCGGGGGGCGTCACCTTGCGCCGCTTACTCTCCTTCACCGCAGGGCTCCCGGCCGGCGGCCGCGATTTCGGCCCCCTAGGGGACGAGGAGATGGGGCGGTTCGTGCGCGAGGTGATCCAGTGGTATGAATTGGTCGCGCCGCCCGGCGTCGTCTTGCTCTATAGCAACACGAGCCTGAGCCTCGTCGGGCATATCGCCGAGGCCGTCACCGGCCGGCCCTACCGGGACCTCATGCGGGACCTCGTCTTCGAGCCGCTGGCGATGCGGCGGAGCACCTTCGATCGCACTATCGCGCTGACGTACCCTCTCGCCCTCCCGCACGAGCGGGACGCGGACGGCGTGCTGCGCGTGACCCATCGCCTCTGCGACCACGCGGCGGGCGATCCGTCCGGCTTCGCCCTATCGACCGTCCTCGATCTCGCCAACTTCGCCATTATGCAGATAAACGAAGGGAGTTTCGCCGGCCAGCGCGTGCTCTCGGACGGGGCCGTCGCCGAGATGCAGCGCCCGCAGGCCGATCTCCACAACGCCCACGGGAACGCGTTCGGCCTCACGTTCTTCCTCCCTATGTACAAAGGCAAGCGGCAAGTGCAACGCGATGGGGACATACAGAATTACCACTGCATGTTCACGCTCTACCCCGAGGAAAGGGTCGCCATCGTCGCCGTCACTAACGACAATGCGTTCGACCTTGAGGCCGTGTTGCACCCTATCTTCGATGAACTCCTCCACCTGCCGGAGGACGCGCCGCCTCCACGGGTGATCGAACCCAACACGGCCCTCTGGCCCGACTATACGGGCAGCTACCTGAATCCCGCGTGGGGGTTGGCGACAATCGTCGCGGATGGTGAGCGCCTGACACTCGACCTCAATGGCGACAGAACACCTTTGGACGCGGTGAAGGACGATCTCTACTATAGTCTGCAGGCCGGATGGTCGGTCGGGTTCGTGCGCGCGGCACAGGGACCAGTGCCATACATCACCATCGGGCAAGTCGGCTCCCAACCGTTCCGGCGTGTCCTCCTGGACGCCGCGTTCAGCCCCAATCCCGCCGTGTGGCGCCGCTTCGTCGGCCGATACGAAGAGTTCGCGGGCGACCCTTATCCGATAACCGTGCGCGTGGAGGACGACGCGCTCATCATCGACTGGATGGGGGAGAGCGTGCCGTGCATCCCGTTGAGCGGTACGAGCTTCGTCGGCGCGAAAGGTCTCTTCGAGTTCGAGACCGCCGAGGACGGGAGCTTCCCCGCCCTGCGCGTCTGGAGGAATGTCCTCAACAGACGCGTGGAGAGGGATGATGAATGAGGGGTCGCCGGGGTCAGACAGCACCTCCACCTTACAGTGCGATCAGGTCAGTGGCGGATTGCCCTTGTCGTTCCTCGGCAGTCCGGGCAGACCCAGCCCGTGTGCAGGACGCTCGTCCAGCCCCACGAACGCGCTTTGTTAATGCCGATCCGGCGCTTCCGCGCGTCGAGCGGCGCCGCGCGCTCACATCGGCCGCAGACAATCCAGAAGTCCGCGATAATCTGCCCACGACGCGGCTCGTCCGGCACGGACATCCTGTCCCCCTCCTTCCATCCCTCGCGGTGCGTTACAGCGCGGGAGGACAGGGCCTCGCCCGTGCCCTCCCGCGACGATTGGAGCCGCTCGGCTACAGCGCGATTGCCTGTGCTTCCTTGGCTGTCACGACATGATCGTCGTTGCCGAAGTCGTCCAGGATCTCGTTGTGGTACGCGATCATCCGGGCGGCCGGCAGCGTGTCGGTGTCGGTCGTCGTATGCGCGTCGGTGGCGAGCGTCACGTCGTAGCCGAGGCTCACGGCGCGGCGGCTTGTCGTGTCGACACACATCTCCGTCTTCATCCCCGTGACGATCAGGTGCGTGACCTGTCGTGCGTCCAACTCCCGTCGCAAGGGCGTCTCGTAGAAGGCGTCCGACGCGCGTTTATGCACAACGAGATCCGCCTCCTGGGGGCTGAGGGCCGGATGGATCTGCCATCCCGGCGAACCGGTCTGGAGGAGATCGCCGGCCTCATCGCTGTCGTGCTGGACGTAGATGATCGGGGCATCTGCGGTACGGGCTTTGGCGATGAGGTCGGCGATGCGGGCCACGACATCGTCGCGGCGGTAGGCATCGTCCAACAAGCCCACCTGCGCGTCGATGACCAGCAGTGCAGTCTGTGTACTCACTGAGAGGTACTCCCTTAGCTCTATGATGGTGCGTCATTCCGCGCCGACAGCGACGCACACAGCGTATCACCGCACGAGGCAATGCGGCCGCTTACGTCGGTAGGCGTCCCGAAGGGGATAGTCGTGGAAGAAACGCTACAGCACCAAGGGAGGGCGCCTCAATCAATACGGCACGTGGGTGTCATGAAAGGGCATCGGCGTGGGTTACGTGCCAGCACAAGCATAGCACACAGACGTACGGTCTTAGGGCTGACCGGGCTGACCGGGCTGATCGGGTAGACCGGCACGCCGGTGTCCCTCATTCCGGTCAGTTTGTACCCGACCGGGTCCCTCCAAGTGGGGGACAAGCGAAGCTTAATGTATAAGGGCCGCACCGGAGGCGTACGCGCCACGCGCGATGAGACGGTAAGCTTGTGGTCCCACGCGCGCCTGGCCCGGCGTTGACGGCTACGAGCGTTTCGTGCTAAACCTTGAACATGGCACAGATACGGGGCAAGGCGCTGAGCGGGGACGGCCGCGAGCGGCGCACGTCGATCCTGGCCTGGATGCGCCTGGCGCGCGTCTTCGCCAAGATGCAGCGCGCGGCGGCGGTGCAACTGCGTCGCTGGGACCTCAGTGTCGCTCATTTCGACGTGCTGGTGCAGACCGGTCTCGCCGAGGGGTTGACCCAGCGGGAACTGGCGGAGCGCCTGCTCATCACCAAAGGCAACCTGTCCCAATTGCTCGACAAGATGGAGCGCGACGACCTGCTGGCGCGCTGCCGGGAAGGCCGCGTGAACTGCCTGCGTCTGACCCCGCGCGGGCGCGCGCTCTACGACGAGGTCTTGCCGGCGCGCCAGGAGATGGTCGAGGCGGCCTTCGCGCCGCTCTCGGCCGAGGAGCGCGCCACCCTCCTCGGCCTGCTGCGCAAGCTGGACCTCTCGCTGGACTAAAGAGGCTATGGTATAGTTTCGAACGAAACAATAAACGCTTAGGGTTCTGTTTGAAATGGGTAAGGACATGGACATGAAGAGGACATATCAGAGCATGGATTGGCGTATGCTTCTGCTTGTGGATCCTCTGGGCCATCACCGGCTACGAGCGCACGCCGACCCACGAGCGCCATTCAGTGTGATGTAAGGGGTGATCATGGAACTCGGCGTCTATACCTTCGCGGACGTGACGCCCGACCCGCGGACGGGGCAGGCCGTCAGCCCCGCGCAGCGTCTGCGCGACCTCATGGAAGAGATCGAGCTCGCCGATCAAGTCGGCCTCGACGTCTTCGGCGTCGGCGAGCACCACCGCCCTGAGTTCGCCGTCTCCGCGCCGGCCGTGGTCCTCGCGGCGGCCGCGGCGCGCACGCGAAACATCCGGTTGACGGGTACGGTCACCGTGCTCAGTTCGGACGATCCGGTGCGGGTGTTCCAGTACTTCGCCACGCTCGACCTGCTCTCAGACGGGCGCGCGGAGATCATGGCTGGCCGCGGCTCTTTTATCGAATCCTTCCCCCTCTTCGGCTACGATCTCGCCGACTACGACGACTTGTTCGCCGAGAAACTCGATCTGCTGCTGCGGCTGCGCGCCTCCGAGCGCGTCACCTGGGCGGGCCGGCATCGGCCGCCCTTGGACAATCTCGGCGTGTATCCCCGCCCCGTCCAGGACCCGCTCCCCGTGTGGATCGCCGTCGGCGGCACGCCCGCGTCGGTCGTCCGGGCGGCCACGCTCGGCCTGCCGATGGCGCTGGCTATCATCGGGGGCGAGCCCGCGCGCTTCGCGCCGTTCGTCGACCTCTACCGCGCGACGGCGCGGCGCGCGGGGCACGACGTGGCGCGGCTGCCGCTCGGCGTCAACTCGATCGGCTACGTCGCGGACACCTCGCGGCAGGCGGGGGACGAGTTGTTCCCCTCCTACGCGTCCATGATGAACAGGCTGGGTCGAGAGCGCGGCTGGTCGGGGATCGGCCGGCGGGACTTCGACGCCCTGCGCTCGCCGCGGGGCGCGCTCGTCGTCGGCAGCCCTCAGGAAGTCGGCGAGAAGATCCTCGCCGAGCACGAGATCTTCGGGCATCAGCGCTTCCTCATCCAGCTCGACGTCGGCGCAATGCCGCACCGCGATATCCTGCACGCCATCGAGTTGCTCGGCGACCAGGTCGCCCCCATCGTGCGCCGCGAAACAGGCAAGACCGACAGGGTAGACGACGCGGGATAGGCCCCCGGCATGACCGAGAGACCGACTGTCGCCCCGACAATGAGCGAACCGCGAGCATAACGCCAGGAATCGTGAGAAGCGCATCATGCGTGAGCGGCGTATTCCGGTTACGATGGGAGGAAAGCGGGCGGTCTGGTTCCGGGAGGTGGGCGATGAAACGCGTCGCGGCGTACGGGTGGGGTGTGATCGGGCTGTCCCTCCTGTTGGGCCTGGCGAGCACGGCGCCCCCACCTCCCCTGCTCTCTCGGCCCACGCTGGCCGCGCGCGTCACGATCGCCGTCGACGCCGGCCGCGTTCGACAAACGATCGACGGCTTCGGAGCCGCGTTCCCGCACCAGGCGACCGATCTGATGACGTTCCCCGAGCCGGTGCGTTCGCGGGTCGTCGACCTGCTCTTCTCGCCGACCAAGGGGGCGGGGCTCTCCATCCTGCGCGGCGAGATCGGCTGCGGGAACGACCCCACGATGGGCACGATCGAGCCGACGCCGAGCCGCTTCGACTTTACGGGCGACCGCGGACAGGTGTGGCTGATGCGGCAGGCGGAGCGGCGCGGTCCGGTGCGGCTGTTCAGCACGGTCTGGAGCCCGCCGGCCTGGATGAAGACGAACGGCGCCTGCGCGCACGGTGGCTACCTCGCCCCCGCCCACGACGCCGACTTCGCGCGCTATCTCTCGATGTACGTGCGGGGCTACCGGCGCTACCACGGGCTTACGATCGCCGCCGTCTCGCCCTCGAACGAGCCGAACGCCATCTATACGTACCAGTCATCGCAATGGAGCGGGCAAGGGTATCATGACTTTTTCGCGCGCTACCTAGGGCCGACGTTCGCGCGCGATCATGTGACCGCCACCGTCGTCATGCCGGAGTCGTTCTGGAACACGCGGCCGGACGAACTCGTCCCCACGCTGCGCGACCCCGCTTCCGCGCGCGTCGTCGGCGTCATCGCCGGCCACGGCTACCACCACGATACGCGTCCGTGGGGCATCGCCGTCGCGCACGGGAAACGCACCTGGCAGACCGAGATATCGTACTTCAGCCGCCAGGACCCCGGCATCGCCGACGGTCTGTACTGGGCCCGGAACATCCACACCTACCTGACGCGCGGCGGCGCCAGCGCCTGGTTGTGGTGGTGGGGGACGAACGGCTCCGGCTCACGCGGCGACGGCGAAGGCATTATTTATCTCACGCGCGCTCCCCATCCATCCTATATCGTGAGCAAGCGCCTGTACACGATCGGCAACTACAGCCGTTTCATCCGTCCGGGCGACCTCCGCGTCGACGCCCCGGCGCACCCCGCCGCCGACCTCTACACCTCCGTGTACCGCGGTCCCGACGGCCGCAAGGTCGTCGTCGTGGCCATCAACGATGGGCGCGCGGCGTACAATATCCGTGTCGGTCTGCGCGGGACGCGCGTGCGCGCCGTCACCCCCTATGTGACGTCCGCCACGCGGAATCTCTCGCCAGGCCGCCCGATCGCCGTGGCGCGCGGCGGCTTCAGCGCGACGCTGCCCGCGCGGAGCGTGACGACATTCGTCGGATCGGTCGCCGCAACAGCGCGCTGAGGCGCCGTGACCCGCCCCGCTCCCCAGCGAGTACGGGCCGCCCATTTTAAACAGGGCTTGACGGACGGCTAGCCGTGGCAGACGCGCTCGATGAGGCCGGCCACCATGGCCGTGCGCGGTACGATCGAGGAGATCTTGATGTACTCACGCGGACTATGGTCGAGCCCGCCGATGGGGCCCAGGCCGTCGATGGTCGGGACGCCGAGGGCCGCGGTGTTGTTGGCGTCGGAACCGCCCCCCGTCGCGGCGTCCCGTACGGCGAAGCCAAGATCCCGCGCCGCCTCCTGACACCACTCCACCAGGCGTGCGGTCGCGTCCGTCTTTTCCATCGGCGGCCGTACGACCCCTCCGTCGACCGAGATGGCCGTGTTGGGCACGCTCACGCGTCCGAGCTGGGCGCGCAGGGCGGCGATGATCCCGTCCATCCCCTCGGCGTCGCGGGCGCGCACGTCGATCTCCGCGCTCGCCTCGTCCGGCACGATGTTGCGCCGCATGCCCCCGGCCGCGACGCCGATGTTGATGGTCGCGCCGGGCGTCGTCCCGTTGAGCGCGTGTAACGCCACGATCTGGTGGGCCAGTTCGAGCAGGGCGCTGCGGCCCTTCTCCGGTTCCACGCCCGCGTGCGCCGCGCGCCCCCGCACGCGGATGTCGAACCGCGCGAAACCTTTGCGGGCCGAGACGATGTCGCCGTTCTCGCGCGCGGCCTCGAGCACAAGCACGGCGTCGCGCCCGCGCGCCTCGCGCTCGATCACGCTTGTCGAGACCGGCGAGCTGACCTCCTCGTCGCCGTTGAGGACGAAGGCGATCTCGGCGAAGCGATCGAAGCCGGCGGCGTACAGGGCGTCGAGCGCGTACAGGCCGACCAGCACGCCCGCCTTCATGTCGCACGTGCCGGGCCCCCGCGCGATGTCCCCCTCGATATGAAAGGAGTGCTCCCCCGGCCAGCCCGCCGGATAGACGGTGTCGAGGTGGCCGATCAGCAAGAGGCGCGCGTTCCCACGGCCGCGCCGACGCGCCACGAGCGTATCGCCCCTGACGCCTCCGTCATGCGCCTCTACGTCCATGCTGAGGCGTTCCAGTTTGGCACGCATGACGCGTCCCACGTCGTCGACGCCGGCCTTATTATCGGTCCCACAATCCATGAGCGACAGGGTGGACAGGTCGGCCAGGAAAAGGTCTAGCCTGGGTTGCAGGTAGGCCAGGTAGGCCAGGACGTCCCGGTCACGCACGAATGGAACCCCTCTCGCTCTATGTATCGTAGACCGGCGTGACCCAGTCCTTGTAGCGCGGGTCCTCGCCGCGAACGGCCGCGAAGTAGGCCTGCTGTAGCGCGGCGGTCACGGGGCCGGTCCCGCCCGCGCCGATGACGCGGCCGTCGATCTCGGTGACCGCCGCCAGCTGCACGCCCGTCCCGCACAGGAAGACTTCGTCGGCGACGAAGAGTTCGGTGCGATCGATGCCGCGGGACTCGACCGGTATCCCAAGGTCGTCGGCGAGCCCTTGCACGGCCTCGCGCGTGATGCCGACGAGGATGTCGTCGGTGACCGGGGTCGTGATCAGCCGTCCGTCGCCCACGATGAACAGGTTGGCTGAGGTGGCCTCCGAGACGTGGCCGTCGCGCGTCAGCATCACCGCGTCGTCGAAGCCCATTTGCTGCGCGTCGTCGACGGCGAGCGCGGCGTTGATATAGCCGCCGGTGACCTTCGAGCGGGCGGGGATGGCGTTGTCGTTGATGCGTTGCCAGGGCGACGTCATGAGGCGCAGTCCGTCGATCTTGACGTAGTTGCCCATCGGCACGGCGAACACCGTCACCTCGTCGCGCAGGCCGCGCAGCCCCACCTTGATGACGGGCGAGGCCTTGTAGGCGAGCGGGCGCACGTAGACATCCTGGCGGTAGCCGCAGCGTTGCACGACCTCGCGCGTGATGCGGCAGAGATCCTCGACCGAGAGTTCGGTCGCGATCTTGAGCACGTGGCACGATTTGAGGAAGCGCCGGTAGTGCTCGGCCAGCTTGAGGAGGTAGAGCTGGCCCTCCCGCTCGTTCCAGTAGCCGCGGATGCCCTCGAAGCAACCTGTCCCGTAGTTGAGGGCGTGGGTCGCCACGCTGACTTTGGCGTCGGCCATGGGCACGATGGCGCTCTGGAAGTAGGCGTAGCCGGACTCGACGCTCGTCGTCGGCGGGGGACCCGCCTGCGCCTGAGCCTGTGTCGGCGCCGTCTCGGACGTTGCGGTCATGGTCGTGCCTCCTGCCCGCTATGCGGGTCTCATCTGATTGGAAGCTATGCGGGTTCTATCTGTTGGAACGCGGGGTCGATGACGAGAGAGCCGCCGCCCTGTCGCCCCCTCGCGCGTCTCCCCGCGTCCCCTCGCGTCTGTCGTCGAGCCGCTAGCGGTAGCGTAGCACAACGCGGTCGCGGATGTCACGGTTCGTCGTGTGTCGGGCGTCCTCATTGAGCAGCGCCGTTGACGAACAGGCTAAATCCTAGTATCATTGCGAAAAATCCTAATAATACTAGGAAAGGTCTGACATGACGCGGATGGGGCTCGACCGCACCGCCGTCGTCAACGAGGCGGCTCAGCTCAGTGACGAATGCGGGTTGGCCGCCGTGACCATGGCCGCCCTGGCCAAACGGCTCGGCATCGCTTTGCCGAGCCTCTATGTCCATGTCCGGAATCTAGAGCACCTGCGCCAGCAGATCGCGGCGCTGGGCAGTGAAGAACTGGCGCGCTACGTCGGCGACGCCGTGCAGGGACGGGCGGGGTTCGATGCGCTGGCGGCGTTCGCCACGGCCTATCGCGCGTACGCATTGCGGTATCCCGGTCGCTACGCGGCCAGCCAGATGGCGCCCGACCTGACGGACCCGCGCCACGCCGCGGCCACGGAGCAGGCCGTGCGCGTCACCTACGCCACGCTCCGCGGCTATGGCCTGCAGGAGCCGGAAGCGACCCACGCCGTGCGGGTCCTGCGCTCGTCCTTGCACGGGTTTGTCAGCCTGGAACGGGAGGGGGGCTTCGCCGCGCCGGACAGCATCGACCGCTCGTTCCAACGATTGGTGGAGGCCCTTGACCGTGCGTTCAGCAGCTGGCCGACCGCCGATGGAGCGTCGGCGTGACCGCCCGCCTTCTGGACGCGCCACACTTGCGAAGGAGATGCAGATGAGCCCTTTCAACCCGGCCGTGTCCGACGTCGTTCTACGCTTCGACGTCGACGTGCCGTCGCGCGACGGCGTCATCCTGCGGTGCAACATCGCGCGCCCGGTGGGTGACGGGCGCTGGCCCGTGATCGTGGCCCGCACGCCCTACGGGAAGGATGCCCCGCCGATGAATCCCGTGCTCGACCCGGTCGGGCTCGCGCGCGACGGGTTCGCCGTCGTCCTGCAGGATGTCCGGGGGCGCTTCGCGTCCGGCGGCGATGGGGACTTCGTGCCGTTTGTGCATGACGGCGCGGACGGCGCGGACCTGATCGCGTGGGCGGCCGCCCAGCCGTTCAGCACCGGGGACGTGTTCGCCCTCGGCGCATCCTACTAGGGGTTCGCCCAATGGGCCGCCGCCGTGCGCGGCCCCGCCGCCCTCCGGGAGATCGCGCCGCATCAGTCGCCGAGCACGCCCCGGCGCAGCTTCTTCTACCGGGGTGGCGTTCTCGAGCTGGGCGGCCTGGTGGTGTGGTTCATGTCCCTCGCCCCAGGTATCCTCATGCGCCGCCACGGCGGGGACCCGGCCACCCTGGGCGCCGCCCTCGCGCGCCTCATGGCCGACATAGACGCCCTCCCCGAAAGCGGCCTGTCCAGCCTGCCCCTGGAGACCTTCGCCCCCCTGGCGCGCCATGGCCTGGGCGACCGCCTGTTCGAGTTACTCGCCGCCGACGATGACGCCGCCTCGCCCCTGCTACAGGCGCTGATCGAGGCCCAGGCCTACGAGCGTGTCACCGTGCCGGCGCTGATCAGCGGCGGATGGTACGATTTCTTCTGCCAGGGGGCCATCGACCAGTTCGTCGGCATGCGGACGCGGGCCGGGAGCGCCAGGGCGCGCGAGCGGTCGCGGCTCATCATGGGGCCGTGGACCCATGCCTCGCCCTCCCACATCGTGGGCGAGTGCGCCTTCGGGCTGGGCGCGGCGCTCGGGGCCGCCGGACGGGGCGGCCTGCGCGCCGAGACCGTGCGCTTCTTCCGCGAGCAACTCACGGATGCCGACCCGCGGGGCGCGCCCGTGACGATCTTCGTCATGGGCGCCAACGTGTGGCGTGAGGAAGGGGACTGGCCGCGCGCACGCAGGTGACGCCCTGGTACCTGGGCAGCGGAGGCCACGCTAACAGCCTCACCGGCGACGGGACGCTGGGGCCAGCGCCGCGACCGTCACCTCCGGATCGTTTCGTCTACGACCCGGCCGCCCCTGTCCCGACCTGGGGCGGCGGCAACATCGGTGTCACCGAACTCGCCGGAGCCCGCGATCAGCGGCGGATCGAGGGCCGCGACGACGTGCTGGTCTACACCTCAGATGTCCTGCGGGAGGATGTCGAAGTCACCGGCACGGTGGTGGTCGACCTCTGGGCCGCCTCGAGCGCGCCGGACACCGACTTTGTCGCCAGGCTGGTCGACGTCGCCCCGGATGGGACGACGTACAACGTGGCCGAGGGGATCCTACGCGCTCGCTACCGTCATGACCCGGACGCGCCAGGCGCGGGCGTGCCGCTCGAGCCCGGCGAGCCGTGCCTGTTCCGCATCGCCCTGACGCCGACCAGCAATGTCTTCAAGGCCGGCCATCGCGTGCGCCTCGACGTGACGAGCAGCTGCTTCCCCCGATGGGCGAGGAATCTCAACGTGTGGGAGCAGCGCGGGGCGACCCTCGCGCGGGCGCGGGTGGCGCGCCAACGGCTGCTGCACGACGAGACCTATCCATCGCGTGTGATCCTGCCCATCGTGCCGCCACGCTCATGACCGACGCCACTCGACGCCACACGGCGGCGCCCCCCCGCGCGGTGGGGCGCCGCCGTGTGGCGTCGGCACTCGTACACGTTGGCCGACGCGGACTGTCTTCAGGCGAACGGTACAGCCGGTACGAGCGGCGAACGCGCTACTTAAGCCATGTCTTGACGGTGCTCTGGTTGGCTTTCACCCAGGCGCGCGCGCCCACCGCGGGGTCGCTCGCGTTCTTGATGTCGAGCTCGAGCGAGCCGAGCTGACTCTGATTGAAGCTGACGCGGCTAATCAGCTTGTACGCTTGTGGCCGGTCCTTGGCCAGGCCCTTGCGCACGATGCCCGAGAGCTGCTCCGTGCCGCCCATCAGACGCTTGGGGTCCGTCAGGTAGCGCAGGGGGTAGGCGGTGAACATCCAGTGCGGCTTCCACGCGGTGAAGACGATGGGCTGCTTGCTCGCGAGGGCGCGCTTCACGGCGCTGAGCATCGCGGGGGTGCTCGACGCCTGCACGGTGTACTTCAGGCCGTAGCCTGAGAGAACCGCCTTCTGAACCACGCTCATCTCGCCCGCGCCGGCCTCGATGCCGACGATCTGGCCCCCGAAGTCACTACGGTACGTGTTGAGATCGGCGATGCTCTTCGCCTTGACGTAGTCGGGGACGGCCAACCCAATGTTGGCGTCTCCGTGATACCACGGCTGCAACTTATCGACCTTCCCGCCGTATTTCGCCCAGTAGATCTTCTGCGTGTTGGGCAGCCAGGTGTCCATGAACGCGTCGACGCCGCCGTTGGACACGCCCTGGTACAGCAGGCCCGCGTCGGCGAGCTGCAGAGTGACGTGGTAGCCGTACATGTCCTGAAGCAGGATCTTGAGCACGTTGTTGACGGCGACATCCTCGTCCCATCCGATGTTGCCGATCGTGATCGATTTAGCGGCCCGCGCGGATGAGGCCGTCACGGGGGCGTCGTGGACCAGGGGGAGCGCGCTGACCATGAGCGCGATGAGGCCGTACAGAACTTTCTTTCGCTGCATGATGCGGTACCTATTCCTTCGCTCTGCTGATTCCTAACGTGGCTAGATGGTCCTCTTGGTGGTCCGTGAGATTGGTGGTCTTCTTGGTGGTGCGTGAGACACTAACGATAGGCGTCCTCCTTCTTATGACGGCAAGGCTTCGCGGGGCGCGACCGCCTCGGTCGCGCGGGCGCGGCCGCCAAGGCGGGCAGTAAGCGTCCGCGGCAGGCGCCGCCTCCTCAGATTGCGTGTGATGCGGTCGAGCATGACCGCGAGGATGACGATACAGACGCCGCCGATGAAGCCCTGGCCGGGGTTGGCCTGGCTGAGCCCGGTGACGACGGTTGTGCCGAGCCCGCCCGAGCCGATGAGGGCCGCGATGACCACCATGGAGAGCGAGAGCAGGATCACCTGGTTGATGCCGGCCATGATGGACGGCAGCGCCAGGGGCAACTCTACCTTGATCAGCGTCTGCCAGGGCGTCGCGCCGAACGCGTACGCCGCCTCCACCGTTTCCGTGGGTACCTGCTTGATCCCCAACAGGGTCAGCCTAACGGCCGGCGGCATGGCAAAGATGATCGTGGCGATCAGGGCGGGCGGGTTGCCCAGGCCGAGCAAGGTGGCCAGGGGGATGAGGTACACGAACGCCGGCATCGTCTGCATCACGTCGAGGTTCGGCCTGACAATGGCCTCGACGGTGCGCGACTGCGCCGCGGCCACCCCCAATGAGATGCCCAGGATCAGGGAGACCAGCGCGGCGGCGAGCACCAGCGAGAGCGTATCCATCGACGCCTGCCACAGACCGAGGCTGATAATGAGCACGGAGCCGGCGGCGGTGAACAGGGCCACGCCCCAGCTTGCCAGGTACCACGCGATGGCGGCCAGGATGCCGGCCATGACCACGTCCGGGGGACCGCTGAGGACGCTATCGAGGGTCCCTGTCAAGACGCCGATGACCGTCTTCAGGATCGTGAAGACGCCGGCTAAGGCGATGGTGGCCCAGTCGACGAAATTATTGACCCACTGGTCCAATGGCATATGGGGGATGATACTGCCGAGCATGACGATCATGATGCCACGACCTCCTCTCGTCGCGCCGCCGCGCCGCCCGGCCCCGCGGCCCCGTTTTCCTCGTGCGCCGGTGTCTCGTGCGCCGGTGTCTCGTGTGCTGGCGTATTGATGCTCAACCCGGCGATGAGCGCGCCGCGGGTGATCACCCCGACCAGTTTGCCGCGCCCGTCGCGCACCGCGACCGGCACGGTGGAGTCGACAAACAGTGGCAGGATGTCGCGCAGGAACGTTTGTGGTCCCACGCACCGTGTGATGGGCGTGACCGCCGCGCCAAGGTCGGGGCTGCTCCGTTCGGCCAGGTCCGCCAGCGCGTCGACCCCCGCGATGCCGGCCAACCGCCTGTCCTCGTCCACGACGAAGATGGTGGAGAGGGCGGCGTTCCTCATACGCCGCAGCACGACGGTGGGACCCTCGCTCAGGTACGCAAGCTCACGCGCCGCGACCATCACGCTCTCGGCGCAGCGCACCTTGGTGTAGTCGACATCCTCCACAAACCTCTTGACGTAGTCGGTCGCGGGGGTGGTCAGGATAGCCTCGGGCCGGCCCTGTTGGACGATCTCGCCGTCCTTCATGACCGCCACACGGTGGCCCAGGCGCAGCGCCTCGTCCAGATCGTGGGTGACAAAGATGACCGTGCGGCGCACCTCGCCCTGTATATCAAGGAATAAGTTCTGCATGTCGCGCCGGATGAGCGGGTCGAGCGCGGAGAACGGCTCGTCCATGAGCAGGATCTCCTGTTGCGTAGCCAGCGAACGCGCCAGGCCCACGCGCTGCTTCATGCCGCCGGAGAGCGCTGTGATGGGCTTGTCGCCCTGGCCCTGTAAGCCGACCATCTCGAGCGCCTGCTCGCCCTGGCGCCGGCGCTGGCCCGCGGGGATGCCCTGAACTTCCAGTCCGAAGGTGACGTTGTCGAGCACGGTGCGGTTGGGCAGCAGCCCGAAGTGCTGGAAGACCATGCCGATTTTCTTGCGGCGCACCTCGCGCAACCCTTTGACCGACAGGCGCGCGACATCATCGCCGTCGACGTGGATGCTCCCGACCGTCGGGTCGATCAGCCGGTTGACGCAGCGTAACAAGGTCGACCTCCCGCTCCCCGACAGCCCGATGACGACGAAGATCTCGCCCGCCGCGACCTCAAAGTTCGCGTCGAGGACCGCGACCGTCGTCCCGGTCGCGCGCTCGATGTCGGCCTTGTTGGTCCCGCGTCGTCGCAGCTCCAGCGCCTGCTTGCCGCGCGGTCCGAACACCTTCGAGACGTTTTCAACGCGGATGATGGCCTTGTGCTCGTCCATTACTTCCGTACCCCGTTCTTCTGTGCCTCGTTATGACGTATGACAACGGCAACCTGTACGGTTGGGGTCAGGCTCTTCATCGAGCGGTCCACGTCGCCGCGGGCGACTGCCGCCCGCGTTTGACATCCTCTTCACATGTGCGGTATCGTGAAATATGCGCAAACCTGTTGCGCATTTTGTGATTACGATATACTACCCAGGGGCTAAATGTCAATGGCGACGAGGACCGGAGGGGCTGTGGGGACGCGCAACAGCGCGACGCAGGCGGTGCGTAAGGCCGTCCACTTACTGAACCTCTTCGCCGCGAGTGAGCGCGCCAGCCTGGGCGTGACCGAATTGAGCGCGCTGACGGGCTGGTCCAAGAGCAGTGTGTCCCGCCTCCTGGCCGCCCTGGAAGACGGCGGCCTGGTGCGCCAGGATCCCGTCACGGGGCGCTACGCGCCCGGCTTGCAACTCGTCGCCCTGGCCGGCGCGGCCCTCGCCGGGGACGCGTTGTACCAGGTGAGCCACCCCCATCTGGTCACCCTGGCGGCGGAGTGCGGGGAGACGGCGGACCTGTCGATCGTCGACGAGGGACGGTTGCTGACGATCGACGAGGTACCGAGCGCGCAGCCCATCAAGCTCAGCGGCTGGGTCGGCGCGCGCCACCCCCTCCACGGCAGTTCGTCGGGGAAGGTCTTGCTTGCCGGGCTCTCCGATGAGCGACGGACGGCCATCCTCGACGCCGGCCTGCCGGCGGTCGCGCCGCGCACGATAACGGACCGCGACCAGTTGTTACACGAACTGGAGCGCGCGCGCGTCGCCGGCTACGCCCTCAGCCTGGAGGAACTGGCCGAGGGCTTGACGTCGGCGGCCGCGCCGGTGCGGGACCACACGGGGGCGGTGGTGGCGGCGATCAGCGCGGCCGGCCCCAGCTTCCGGTTTACAGGGCGCCATCTGGACGACTGTATCGCCCGCGTCAAAGAGGCGGCCATAGCGGCCTCGCGCGGGCTCGGCTATCGCGTGTCGGAGGCAAGCTGACGACTACCCTTACCGTTAGTTGGAGGGATCCGTAGTATGGTGACAATCGCGCGCCCCGAGGCCGCCCACGTTCGCACGCTCCCCGGACGCTATTACTATGACCAGGCTATCTTCGTCGAGGAGCAAGAGAGGGTTTTCTCGCGCTCCTGGTACTGTGTGGGGCGCGCCGACGCCATCGCCGCGACGGGGCAATTCTTCCTGGCCACGGTCGGCCGTGAAAACATCATCGTGCTGCGCGACCGCTCAGGCGATGTCCGCGCCTTCTTCAACGTCTGCCGCCACCGCGGGTCGCGCGTCTGCCTGCAAGAGAGCGGCCGGCTCAAGAACTCCATGCAGTGCCGCTACCACGCCTGGACCTACGGACTGGACGGCCGCCTGATCGGCGCGCCCAACATGAAGGAAGACCCTGACTTCGATAAAAGCCTCTTCGGGCTAGAGCCGGTGGCGCTCGAGGTGTGGGAAGGGCTGATCTTCCTGAACGTGGAACCCGACGGCGACGATGGCGACGATGGCGTGAGCCTGGCCGACCAGCTCGGCGATATCTACACGCGCTACGCCCGCTATCACATGGGCGAGTTGACGGTCGGCGCCACCGTCACCTACGACGTCAAAGCCAACTGGAAGCTGCTGCATGAGAACTTCAGCGAGTGCGGGCACTGCCCGGTCATGCACCCCGAGTTGAGCGCGCTGGTGCCCAGCTTCAAGGCGGGCGTCGTTTCGACCTACGGCGCCGGAGGCGCCGAGCTCGGCGCGGGCGTGGAGTCGCTGACGCCGACCGGCCACCGCAGCCGCCCGCCGCTGCGCGGGCTGGAGCCGGAGGACCTGCATCGCTACTACGGCATGACCACCAACCCCAATCTTTTCCTGAGCTTCCACCCCGACTATGTGCTGACGCACATCTTACAGCCACTGGCGGCCGACCGCACGCGCGTCGTCTGCGACTGGCTGTTCGACCCACGCGAGATCCGGGAGCCGGATTTCAGCCCGTCGGACGCCGTCGATACCTGGGACCTCGTCAACCGCCAGGACTGGGAGGCCTGCGAGATGACCCAGGGCGGTATGGATTCGCGCGTCTACAAGAACGGCGGCATCTACGCGCCGCTGGAAGCGCATATCCACGCGTTCAACGAGTACGTGCTCCGCAAGCTGGGGCACAGCTAGGGGGACTCTCTATGCGCGAACACGCCCAGATGCGCGAACACGCCCAGGTCGTGATCATCGGCGCCGGGATCGTCGGCTGTAGCGCCGCCTACCACCTGACACAGCAGGGGCTGACCGACGTCGTCGTCCTGGAGCAGGGCCCGCTCTTCGCGACGGGGGGATCGACCTCGCACGCCCCCGGCCTGATGTTCCAGCTCAACGCCTCGCGGATGGTCACCGCGCTGGCCGCCTATAGCCGGCAGCTCTACAAGGATGTCGTGGTCGACGGCGAGCCCGGCTTTCACGAGGTCGGCAGCGTCGAGGTGGCGACCTCGCCCGAGCGCTGGGAGGAACTCAAGCGCAAAGAGGGGCTCGCCCGCTCATGGGGCATGTCCGCGCGGTTGATCAGCCCCGACGAGGCCGTGCGCTTGTCGCCGTTGCTGGACGCCGATCGCCTCTATGGCGCGCTACACGCGCCGACCGATGGCATCGCCAAGGCGGTCCGCGTGGCACAGCATTTGGGTGAGGCGGCGATGGCGCGCGGCGCCGCGTTCTACGGCGCCACCCGCGTGACGGGGATCGAGGTGGCCGGCGGGCGAGTGCGGGCCGTGGTCACCCCGAAGGGACGCGTCGAGGCTGAGCAGGTGCTCGTGTGCGCCGGCATCTGGGGGCCGGTGGTTGGGCGCATGGCCGGCGTGCCCATCCCGCTCAGCCCGATGCAGCACCAGTATGTGATGACCGCGCCGCTGCCCGCGCTGGCCGGCCAGTCGGGGGAGATCGCGCAGCCGCTCGTGCGGCATCAGGACCGCTCGATGTACCTCCGCCAGCACGGCGAGTGCATCGGCATCGGGTCGTACCGTCACGAGCCGCTGCTGGTCGACGCGGACCGCATCCCGCGCCACGAGGAATCGGCCATGCCCTCCGTGCTGCCTTTTACGGAGGCTGATTTCGCCCCCGCGCTGCGCGACGCCGTTGACCTGATGCCTGCCCTACGCGGCGCCGCGCTGCCGTACAAGATCAACGGCATGTTCTCCTTCACGCCGGACGGCCACTCGCTCTTGGGCGAGTCGCTCGATGTGCGCGGCTTCTGGGTCGCCGAGGCGGTGTGGGTCACGCATGGCGGCGGGGTCGGCAAGGTCATGGCCGAGTGGATGGTCGACGGCACGCCGAGCATGGACCTGCACGAGGCCGACCTCAACCGCTTCCACGCGCATGCCGTGAGCCGCCCGTACGTCCAGGCGCGCGCCGCCCAGCAATATCGCGAGGTCTATGACATCATCCACCCCTTGCAACAAATCGAGCGCCCGCGCGATCTGCGCCTGAGCCCGTTCCATCGCCGCCTGGAGGAGTTGGGCGCCCATTTCGTCGAGAGCGCCGGGTGGGAGCGCCCGCAGTGGTTCGCCGCCAACGAGCGCGAGTTGGATGGCCCCGGCGGCCCTGGCGATCTCGGTGGGCGCGGGTGGCCCGCGCGCGCGGGCTGGGCGGCGCGTCACTGGTCGCCGGTCAGCGGCGTCGAGCACCGGGCGACGCGTGAGCGCGTGGCCATGTTCGACCTGACCCCCTTCACCAAGCTGGAGGTGGCCGGCCCGGGGGCGCTGGCCTACCTGCAGCGCCTGGCCAGCAACAACCTGGACCAGCCGGCCGGCAAGGTGACGTACACGGCCATGCTGGACGAGCGCGGGGGCATCCAGTGTGACCTGACGGTGACACGCCTCTCCCCTACACGCTTCTGGGTCGTCACGGGCGGCTCGGTCGGCATGCACGACCTGGCCTGGATGCGCCGCCAGGCGCCCGATGACGGCTCCGTCCACATCATCGACCTGACCTCCGCCTACTGCTGCATCGGCCTGTGGGGACCGCGCGCCCGCGACGTGGCGCGGCAGGTCGCCGACGCCGACCTGTCCAACGAGGCTTTCCCCTACTTCACCGCCCGGCGCACGACCGTCGGCGCCGTCCCGGCCTTGCTGGTGCGCGTGTCGTACGCCGGTGAGCTTGGCTGGGAAGTCTACGCCCCCACCGAGTACGGCCTCGCGCTGTGGGACACGTTGTGGGCGGCCGGACAGCCGTTCGGCGTGACGGCGGCCGGCGGCGGCGCCTTCGAGTCGCTGCGCCTGGAGAAGGGCTACCGATTGTGGGGCGTCGATATCCACCCCGACTATAATCCGTTGGAGGCGGGGTTGGGCTTCGCGGTCCGATTCAAGAAGGGCGACTTCCTGGGCCGCGAGGCGTTGCTGTGGCTCAAGGAGCGCGGCCTCGCGCGCAAGCTCTGTTGCCTCACGTTCGACGACCCGTGCGCCGTCGCGCTGGGTAAAGAGCCGATCCTCGACGGCGAACGCACGCTGGGCTACGTGACCAGCGCGGCCTACGGCTACACCGTGGGCAAGAGCATCGCCTACGGCTATGTGCCAGTGGAGTGCGCCGAGGAAGGGACCAGGGTCGAGGTGGAGTACTTCGGCCGGCGCCACGCGGCCACGGTGGCGCGCGAGCCGCTGTATGACCCCGAGGGGGCGAAACTTAGGAGCTAAACGACATGGATAGGGCGGATAGGGCGCGTAGCATGAAGAGTGACATCGAGATCGCGCAGGCGGCGCGGCCGTGGCCGATCACGGAGATCGCCGGCCGGGCGGGGCTGGCCGAGGACGAGCTGGAGTTGTACGGCCGCTACAAGGCCAAGGTGCTGCCCGCCGCGTTCGACCGCCTGCGCGCGGCGCCCGACGGCAAGCTGGTCCTCGTCACCGCGATGACGCCGACGGTGGCCGGCGAGGGCAAGACCACCACCACGGTGGGCCTGGGCCAGGCGCTGTGCGCGATCGGCGAGCGCACCGTCGTCACCATCCGCGAGGCGGCCATGGGGCCGGTCTTCGGCGTCAAGGGCGGCGCCGCCGGCGGCGGCTACTCCCAGGTCATCCCCATGGAGGACATCAACCTCCACTTCACAGGCGACTTCCACGCCATCAGCGCCGCCAACAATTTGCTGGCCGCCATCATCGACAACCACCTCCAGCAAGGCAACGCGCTCGGCCTCGACGCGCGGCGCGTCACCTGGCGGCGCTGCCTCGACGTCAACGACCGCGCGCTGCGCGCCGTCATCACCGGCCTCGGCGGTCCCACCGAGGGCGTGCCGCGCGAGAGCGGCTTCGACATCACGCCCGCCTCCGAGATCATGGCCATCCTGTGCCTGGCCGAGGATCTGCCCGACCTCACGGCCCGCCTCGGCCGCATCGTGGTCGGGTACACGCGCGCCAATGAACCGATCCGCGCGTCCGATCTGAAGGCGCAGGGGGCGCTGACGGCGCTGCTCAAGGATGCGATCAACCCCAATCTGGTTCAGACGCTGGAGGGCGGTCCGGCGCTCGTGCATGGCGGTCCTTTCGGCAACATCGCCCACGGGACCAACTCGATCCGCGCCACGCGCCTGGCCCTCAAGCTGGGCGGCTACGCGCTGGTGGAAACGGGCTTCGGCGCCGACCTGGGCTTCGAGAAGTTCTGCGACATCGTGACGCGCCAGACGGGCCTAAGTCCCGACGCGGCGGTTGTGATCGCCTCGGCGCGCGCGCTCAAGCTGCACGGCGGCGCGCACAAGAAAGAGCTCGCCACGGAGGACGTCGACGCCGTGCGCGCGGGGATGCCCAACCTGCTGCGCCACGTCGACAACGTGCGCCTGTTCGGCCTGCCCGCCCTGGTGGCCATCAACATCTTCCCAACGGACACGGAGGCCGAACTGGCCGCTATCGAGGACGGGCTCGCGCGCGTAGGCGTGGCCGTGGCGCGTTCCGACATTCACGCGCGCGGCGGCGAGGGCGGCCGCGAGATGGCCGCGGCGCTGGTCGACCTCCTGAGACGCGAGCGCGCCGAGTTCCGTCCGCTCTACGCCGACGACATGCCGCTGCGCCAGAAGATCGAGGCCGTCGCCACGCGCGTCTACCGCGCCGCGGGCGTCGACATCGTGGGGACGGCGCCGCGTGACCTGGAGCGTTACGAAGGGCTCGGCTACGGCGCGCTCCCGGTCTGCCTGGCCAAGACGCAGTACTCGTTCTCCGACGACCCCGCCAAGCTCAATGCGCCCGACGGCTTCCGCATCTCCGTACGCTCGGTGCGCCTGTCCGCGGGCGCCGGCTTCGTCGTCGCGCTCACCGGGGACATCATGACCATGCCCGGCCTCGGCAAGGTTCCCGCGGCTGAGCGCATCGGCGTGGGGCCCGACGGCCGCATCACGGGACTGGATTAGGGGGCAGGCGCCAGATGACAGAACGACGAAGTCCACTGTACGATTTCCACAGCCGGTCGGCCCGGGAGATCATCCGCGGCGGCGGCGATTTCATGGTCCCGCTGGCCTACACCTCGACCGTCGACGAGCACCTCAACGTGCGCAAGAACGTGGGTCTGCAGGACCTGTCGTCGATGGGCGAGATCGACGTGAAGGGGCCGGGCGCCGAGCGCCTGCTGCGGCGCCTGATCGTCAATGAGATCGCCGACATGGAGCCGGGCCAGTTGCGCTACTCGACCATGTGCAACGACGCGGGCGGCATCGTCGACGACATCACCGTCTATAAATTCGACGACGAGCACTTTATGGTCGTGACCAGTTCGGGTCCACGCCCCAAGACGGCGCGTTGGATCGCGGAACGCGCCGCCGGGACGAGCGCCTACGCGACCGACATCACCGGCGGTATCGCTCTGCTGGTTGTGCAGGGGCCGCGCTCACGGAGCTATCTCAAGACCGTGGTGGAGAACGCCGACCTGGACCGGCTCAAATTCTTCCGCTTCACCCCGGCGCGCGTCGCCGGCATCGACCTGCTCATCTCGCGCTCAGGCTACACCGGCGAGTTGGGCTACGAGTTGTACACGCCAGCCGAGCAGGCCCTCGTGCTGTGGGAGCAGATCCTGCGCACGAGCCGTGAGTTCAACCTGCAGCCGTACGGCATCGGCGCGATGCAGAGCCTGCGCATCGAGAAGGCGTACCCGCTCTATGGGGCCGATCTCAACGAGGACTACACGCCGTTCCATGCGGGGCTCGACCGCTTCATCGCCTTCGAGAAGCGCGATTTCGTCGGGCGCGACGCGCTGCTGCGCATTCGCGAGCGCGGGCTGGACCAACGATGGGTCGGGCTAGTCGTAGAGGGCGAGGTATCCGCCGCGGCCGGCGACAAAATCTACAGCGTGAGCGACGTGGCGACCTTCCGCGGCAAGATGTTCAGCGGCGGCGAGGCCGGCGCCTATCGGGACACGCTGCTGCCCGGTGAGCAACAGGTCGGCCACGTCACCTGTAGCACCAAAGGGCACACGGTGGGGAAGATGCTGGCCATGGCTTATCTCAACACGGCGCACTCCTGGCCGGGCAACAACCTGATCGTGGAGACTAACGGCCGGCCCGTCGTGGCTCGTGTGTCCACGACGCCCTTCTTCGACCCGCAAAACGCCCGTATCCGCGCCAAGCCGCAAGAGGACGACGCGCGCGTCGCTCCGCCAACGAGAGACGGGGCGCCGGATGGCTCCGCCAGTGGGGCCGGCGCGCCGGCCAAGCGGCTGGCGAGCCGGGACAAGGCGCCGGCGGCCGGCGCGGGCGATCGATAAGCAGCGCCATGTATCCTACCTCCACCTCTTTCGACACCATCGTGATTGGCGCGGGCGGTATGGGCAGCGCCGCCTGCTACCACCTGGCGCGCCGCGGCAAGCGCGTGCTCGGCCTGGAGCGCTTTGGCATTCCGCACCGCATGGGTTCGTCGCACGGCTACACGCGCATCATCCGCCTGGCCTACTACGAGCACCCCTCGTACGTGCTCTTGTTGCGTCGCGCCTACGAATTGTGGCGTGAGATCCAGCAGACGGCCGGGGAACAGTTGCTACACATCACCGGCTCGATTGACGCCGGACCACCCGATAGTTGGGTGTTCAAGGGCTCGTGGGAATCGTGTAAACAGCACGACCTGCCGCACGAGGTGCTGACCGGCGCCGAGGTGCGCCGCCGCTACCCCGGCTACCATTTCCCGG
>JAABUZ0100002087.1_pt1 | contig 34528 bp, 21 predicted proteins | sample 5562091 | NCBI WGS metagenome assembly JAABUZ01 (sample SAMN12813069, study PRJNA571459) | rock metagenome | isolation source: Antarctica rocks | place: Antarctica: Victoria Land, Linnaeus Terrace sud | collected 2015-12-21 | reverse complement strand
CGACCGTCTCTCTGGCGCCAATCGGATGCCCTCCCTGGCCGCCCTCATCACCCAACGCGCGGCTGAGGCCCACGCCCCCGTGGCGCTCGCAGCGGCCTAGCCCCCCGACTTTTCGATAAGATACCTCATATCGTTGGTCGATCACTCGACGCCACCATTCTGCCAAGGGAACGCGTTTCTTCACAAAGGCTTTGCCCCATTCATATGGTACCACTAACAAAATGGTCTGCGAACTGTGGTCTAACTGCGGCCGTCACCATGTAACGTGTCCTCTCGCCACGTATCAGTGGCTATGACACTTTACATGATTATTCATGATCCCATGATCATCGCTGTCGTCGAGGTGAGACTCCCTGCCGTGCTGGAGAGTGCTAATTGCTATGCTGCAAACGATGGTAGCTCGTTATCTGTGCTGACCGCGTTGCAGTACTTCGGCGAAACCCTTGCATCACGATGCGCATGACGCTTTAGACATGGTTCCTGCCGATGCACCAGCTACCCGTGCCTTTTACCGCCTTGCCACTGGTTCGCACCTCCGTTGATCAGACCATTTCGCGTAGATCCTCGTCGTCTCTAACTCCACATGACCGAGGTGTCGGGCGGCATTCGCGAGGTTGCTTATCTCTGCAGTTACCTGTTTCCACAAAAGTAGGGATTGTCAATTCAAGCGCCAAACACAATGTGGAAGGAGCCGGTATGAACCGTAAACTGTCCGTGGCGTGTGGAAACGTCTCTATGTGGTAGCGCTATTCTGAATATTGCGGCATGGTCATTCCCAACGCGCGCTGTCGGTAACGCGTCGAGAACACTGAGCTTAAGTGCATACGTACCTTGAGGCTGGGATCGTGGTATTCGCCACAATATCGAAATGTGCGTAGCGACGAGACGCACGAACGTGATGTGATGGCGCTGCGCGTGCCAAACCCTTCGACTGACCGCGTCGTAGACGGCGAAGTCCACCACAACATTATGGATTGGCCGTCCTGCCTTGATCACGGATGTGAATGTCTCGACCTTACCTGGTGCGACGATGGCGGCGCTCGCCGACGTCCGCTCGAACGTCATAGGTGGGCCGGTTTCCCTGGAAGCGAAGGCCACCTGTTCCTTCCTGTTGCCTCTCCCATTCCTAAGCGTCGTAGGGGTGCGCGTTGCGGTCGCTACGGATGTCGCAGATGCGACCGGCCTCGTGACGCCGGGCAGGGCAGCGATTGGACGCGCGAGGATGGTTGGCGTGCTGCCGGGTATCGCAGGGGCTGTTGACGTCGCACCTACAGGCGCCATGAGAGGAGGTATCGGTGCGATTGCTGTCGGGGGGACGGGTGTGTCCGTCCGTGTGAGGGCGGTGACGGGGGGTGGGGATTGCGTGGTAGACAGTGCTGTCGAAGCTACGCTGAGCGAGGTAGCTGTAGCAGCCACCGGACGCGTGGCGGAGGGGCTGCTCGTCATGGTCGGCACGCTCGATGAGATGATGGTCGGCACGCTCGATGAGATGATGGTCGGCACGCTCGATGAGATGATGGTCGGGCGCGACGAGGTTAGCGTATTCGTTGCCACTGGCGTAGCGGTGGCCGTTGTCGTTGCCGGCGGCGACATAGCGACTCTTGTTGCTGTGGGCGCGGATGTCGTAGTCCTAGCAGGCACGGGAAGGCTAGGTGGGGTACTTGTCCCCTCGATGACTGTTGTTGGTGTGTTCGTGATTGTAGGGGCGCTCGGAGCAGTGCTGGTCGCGCTTGGTGTACGAGACGGCGATCTCGTCGCTGTAGGCGATGTCGTCTGTGTCGCAGGGCTCGGATGTGCCGTCGATGTCGCGGTGGCAGACGGCGTACTCGATGTGGCCGTGGAGGCACCCGTAGGGGTACTGCTTGGCGCGATCGCTGAGGCCGCCGGGGACGCGATGGGGGTGCCTGCGGCGATCGTGTCGCGATAGTCGCCGATGGTAGCGTATTGCCCGGAGTAGAGCTCCGACTCTTGGCACCAAACCATGCCGGCCAGACCATACGCCTTCATTTGTGCGGCGGCAAAGCGCAACTGCGAGGGCGAGCCTTGCCCTGTATTCTCGCCCGCTACGCGAAGGGCGGGGCGATGTGCTGCCGCCAGGCTGACCAGGTAGTGAACGGGTCGCCAGTCATCGGGGTTCGCGCTCGCGTCATCTCCGAACGGGGCGTCAAGCCAGGTCGTATAGACAATGGTGTTTGTGTCGGTGATGGCAGCGATCTGTCGAGCATAGTCAGTACCGGTCTGGACTTCCCCGTTGATCTCGGGTGAGGTCGAGCCGCCAAGGTTTCCGGCGACGGCACGGTCCAACTGCCCTGGGCGGATGCCCCAGCCCGGATAAAGCATCATAATTGGGCCACCGTAGTTCTGCCGTAAGGTAGTGATTTGCCAGTTCTGATAGTCGACCAGCCGGTTCAGATACCAGTTGGCGAACGAGACCGCTTCACCGTGTGGGGAGTCTTGACCTGGGATCCAGCCGGGCGTTGGAGACTGTGCCCTGGCGTTGGCGTCGTAGGCCCAGTAACAATTGGTATGGCCGTTGTACGACGCCGTGGGGTAGGTCAACTCGCCCCAATGCCCCCCACCCAATCGAACAGCGTAAAAGTCGGTTCCGAAGGCGGCGAACACGTCGTGCATGTAGCGTGCAAGTAGAGTGTGCACCGTGGGGTTGAAGATGGCGTTGGCGTCGCCACTGTCGGGCTGACCGTTGCCGCTATAGACATCTCCGTACTGGTCGACGTAGCTCGCGTTAGGGTAGGTGGCGTGCAACCAACTCGGGGTGTCCTGGATGCCAAGTTCAAGGATAATACCGAACCCGGCCGTGCGAAGTCGATCGAATTGTCCTTGGGTGGCTGTGATATAGGCCGGGTCGGGCACACCCTCGTGTGGGTAAAAATCCTTCCAGCTAATGCGGATGACTTTGACTCCGATGCCAGCAGCGCGTTCGTCAGTGAGGTGCGTTCCATCGTCCTTGATCAAGCCCCAGAAATATGACCGTGCGGCGAGTGGGGTAGGCGTGTTCGCGCGTGGGGTTGCCGACAGCGCGGACAATGCGGACACAGTCGCGGTCAAGGTGGGCGCCATAGGAGTGTTCGTCGATGCGGCAGGTAGGACGGAGGAGGGGGTTGTACTCGCCGGTAGTGTGACTGTCGCCTGTGGCGCCGGCGCGAGTACAACTGTGGTGAGGGAGTATGGTGCGATGTTCCGAGTGAACGTGTTACCTCCTATCCCACTTACCGGTTCTGAGGTCGTCGCTGTCGATCCTATCCCGTATGTGTACACCGTCCCCGTATCCGCGGCCATGTATCCGTTGAGGGTCACGGAGACGTTGTAGCTCGCGTTAGGATCCTTGTTAATAAGTAGCAGGGCCAAGCTGCCGTCGGCGCGCTTGACGGCATGGACGGCGACAGCGCTCGTGCTCGATGAGGCACCGACCATCGTGTCGCCCGGTCGCCCCAGGTGAGCGAGCATATGCAGCGCCTCATAGGTCGGGAATGGCGTGTTGGCAGAGGGCTCACACAGCCCTCCAGCGCAGGTCCCATACGACAACATGCCCTGGTCACCGTAGGCCGCCGTTCCATAGAGGGCGGGGTCGTTATTACCGCCCACGCTGTTCCCATTGTGGGCCGCCCACCAGGCGACGCTTGTCGCACCCTGCTCCAACCACGTCATGTCATTATCGGCGAGGAAGAGCCCGCTGACCACGCTCATCGTTTGTTTGCCGGGCGCGTACGAGACCGAGTTGCTCTCCCCCACGATAATGCGTACATGAGCGGCGTTGTTTCCGCAATACCGCGCGATGTCGGCTCGCAGCGTCGCCATGATCATCGCGATGCGTCCTGTGCTCGCCAGGAGTCCTGCGTCAGACTCCTGTCCAGGAGTCTCGGGGTAAAAGTGCACGTCGAGAAAATCGATCGTCGGGCACAGCGCGGGTAGCACCGTACGATTCCAGCCACTGAAGCCGTTGTCGTCGGTCCAGACGGGGATGCCAACCTTGATCGAGGGGGCGACAGCTTTCATTTGATCGATGAACGCGCGGGCGTTCGTGGCGTAGGCCGTCGGACTCTTGTCCGGCCAGAGATTCGTTTCCCATCCGCCGTAGGTCTCGTTGCCTACTTCCCAGTACATGGTTCCATAGCCTTTGGTTACGTTAGCATAGCGTACCCATGCCGCCGCCTCGGCCGGGTCACCTCCGCCCGTACCGGCAGCGTTCGAGCCATAGTTGACCGTGACGAGCGGTTGAGCGCCGCTGCGATGTGCCACGTCCATGAAGGCATCGAAGGTATTGTTGGGGTTGGCGTAGCTGCCGTAGATGCCTGGACCAGGCCGCGTGAGCGTGTTGCTCTGCCAGTGGTAAACATCGGACGTGGAGCCACCGGGATAACGCAACAGGGTGACACCGGCTTGCTGGTAGAGGTTGGGCACGACACTGTCGCGCAGATCCCCATCCCATACAGCCTCGTTGAGGCCAAAGGCGGTCGACGGTAGCACACCACGCGCCGTTGTAGAGTCAACAGTCACGTCAATCGCGTTCGCGGCCTGAACTATGTTGCCGGATACCCGCATGCCTATACTAGCTGACAGGAGCCAGAGACAGAGCAGGATACGTAGGCGTTGCCGTGTGTGCTCCCGTAGAGTAGGCCGTATGGCTGACATGATAGCGGTCCCCTTTCGGACACTCCAGAGGACATGCCATCCCTGTTGGTGGCGAGCAAGGACATACCCTCGACGTTTCTATTCGTGTGCGGATAGCTCCGCATACGAACCCTACGTCGTCCCGGCAGGTCCAACCAATAGCCTCTTGTGGGTGCCCCATCGCGGGGGGGTAGTTAGGCGAATACAGCGTTATGGAAACGTGCGCTGTTGCCCAGGGGCTCGGCGTGGTCCGAGCGCTCCGAGAAGGCGACCATGTGGTCGCGGTCGTGAAGTGGAATGGTCATGATCACAGCCGCCGCGCTAGGAGGCCAGGGCGCGACCTATTTATTTATGACCAACTCTCATTTAGCTTGCGTTTTAACTCGACAGCCGAGAGCGATTGTGCCAGACTAGCAGTATGGACACAACAGCCGCTCTCGACATCCTGCGCGCCTTCCGCGCCGACGCGTACGCGTGCTTCCGCTACCGCGCCGATGCCCTCTTCGAGCTCATGGATGCCCTGCTGACGACAGGGTCGACCCTCTCGCCCGCGCACCTGAGTCTGGCCCCGGCCCATCGCTGCGGGTGGGGCAGCACTTATGCCGCCCTCACGCATGGCCGCATGACGCGCCGCGCGGTGCGCGACCTCCTGGCGCGCCACCCGCTCGCCGACGGGCAACCGATCTACGCCGTTGACGTCAGCGTCTGGGCGCGCTGCGACGCCGAGACCAGCCCCGAGGGCGGTTACTATGACCACCCGTCGCGCCACTCGGGCGGGAAACCGATTGTGGCGGGCTGGGCCTACCAGTGGATCAACCAACTGAGTATGGCCCGCGATAGCTGGACAGCGCCGCTCGACGTGCGGCGCGTCCGACCGGGTGAGGACGCGAACAACGTGGCGGCGGCGCAGATGAAGGAGATGGTGCGCCGCTTGCCCGCCGACGGCCCGGTGCCCCTGTGCGTCTTCGACGCCGGCTACGACCCGGTCCAACTGGCGCTCGACGTGGGCGAGGCGCGCGTTGCGACCCTCGTGCGCCTGCGCAAGAATCGGTGTTTCTACGCCGATCTCCGACCCTGCGGTTGCCGCCGTGACCGGTCGCCCCCGCCGGCATGGGCGGAAGTTCTCCTGCGCCGATTCCACGCCCACGGCAGAGCACACAGCCGAGGACGAGCAGTACGGCCGGGTGCGCGTGCGCGCGTGGGCCGACCTGCACGCCATCCCCCAGAACCACGCCACTAATAGCCTATCCGAAAAGTAGGTGGGCATGGCGCAGTTTGCGATAGATGATGAGGACGGCGGCGAGTTGCACCAAAGCGAGGTAGTTGTCCGCCGTCTTCTCCCAGCGGATGAGCAGGCGGCGGAAGCGGTTGAACCAGGAATGGGCGACCTCGACGACCCAGCGCCGGGGCGGATGGCGGGCGGGGTCACTGGGCGCGGGCAAGGGCTGGGCGGCGCTGGCCCTGGGCGGGATAGGGGGGACATAGCCGTGCGCACGGGCCATGTCGCGGCAGGCGTCATAGTCGTAGCCCCGATCCAGGCACAACTGGGGACGCTCCGCATCAGGGGCGTCCTCCGGCACGGCGGGGAGTTCGATCATGCACGCATCAAGCAGGGCGTCGAGCTTCTTCACGTCGGTGCGGTTGGCCCCGGACACGATGCAGGCCACCGGCACGCCCTTGCCTTCGGTCAGCAGATGGCGCTTGGTGCCGCATTTGCCTCGGTCGGTCGGGTTGCTGCCCGAGCCTTCAGCTTCTCCGGGCCCCCTTTTTTACCGAGCGGGGCTTTGACCAAGCAGCCGTCGGCGGATTGCCCGTGGAGGTCGAGACCCACGAACTCATCATACTCCTCTAAGAGGAGGGTCCAGGCCCAGGCGACCGCCCCCGTCTGTACCCATTCTTGGAAGCGATCATGCACGGTGGATGTGGGCACGAACGCGCGCGGCACGGCACCCCACTGGGCGCCGGTGCGCAGCACCCAGATCACGCCATCGAACAGGGGACGGTCGTTCGTGCGGGGTCGGCCCGGCTTCTTGCGCGGCTTGGCGACCACCAGCAGGGGCGCGAGGCGCGCCCACAGCGCGTCATCCGCACGCCAAATCGTGGGGTCATCTTTCGGAGCAGCAGGGGCCGTAGTAGTCCGTCATTCGTCTGTTTGACAGTTAATCGTTAAATGGGGCATCCTCTCAACAGGAGCCGTGTTCGGACACCTGTGAGGAGGATGCGTGGTGAATAAGAAGTATATCGCGACGCTGACCGCCGAGGAGCGGGCGCTGCTGGAGGAGATGACCCACACGGGGAAAGCAGCGGCGCGCAAGATCGCGCGTGCGCGATCTTGCTCAAGGCCGATGTGGCGGCGGGTGGCCCCGGCTGGCCGGACGAGCGGATCGCGGAGGCGCTGGACGTGAGCGCGAGCACGGTGCGGCGCCTCCGACTGCTGTTCGTGGAGGAGGGGCTCGACCTGGTGCTTAATCCGCGCCCCGCCACTCGGGTGTATCCGACCAAACTCGACGGGGCGGGCGAGGCGCACCTGATCGCGCTGACCTGTGGCGCGCCACCGGAGGGGTACGCCCGTTGGAGCACGCGCCTCTTGGCCGACCGCTTCGTCGCGCTCGGACACGTCGAGGCGCTCTCCCACGAAACCGTGCGCCAGACGCTCAAAAAAACGAATTGCAGCCCTGGCTGAAGGACTGTTGGTGTAGTCCGCCACAGGCGAACGGGGCCTTCGTGGCCCAGATGGAGGAGGTCTTAGACGTGTCCATGCTGCCGGAGGACCCGGACTGCCCGCTGGTCTGCATGGACGAAGCGAGCAAGCAACTGGTCGGTGAGACGCGCACGCCCTTGCCCGCGCGACCGGGCGAGAGCGCTCACGAAGACTACGAGTACGTCCGTAACGGGGTCGCCAACCTGTTCATGTTCTTCGCGCCGCTGCAGGGCTGGCGGCACGTCGCGGTGACGGAGCGCCGCACCAAGGTGGACTGCGCCCATGCGCTGCGCGACCTGGTTGATGTCCACTTCCCCATGGCCCCGAAGGTTCGCGTAGTCTTCGATAACCTGAACACGCACGCGGCCGGCTCTCTGTACGAGGCGTTCCCGCCGGAGGAGGCCCGCCGCATCCTGGATCGGCTGGAATTGCACCACACGCCCAAGCACGGTAGTTGGCTCCACATGGCCGCGATCGAACTCAGTGTGCTCGCCCGCCAATGCCTGGATCGGCGCCTCCCCGACCAGGCGATGCTCACGCGCGAGATCGCGGCGTGGGAGGCGCCGCGCAACAGCGCCCAGGCCACCATGGACTGGCGCTTCACCACCGCCGACGCGCGCATCACGCTCACGCATCTCTACCCCGTGACCACACAGATCTGTGACCACGAGCAATTCGTGAAGGGGCCGGGCTGTGTCAAATACATCAACATCGAGGCCGGTGGCCTCCTTCGCGTCCTGCTTGACCGCGACTCCGCTGCCTACAAAGACATCTACCGCCAGCGTACGTCCGCCGAGCGTATCAATGCCCAGGCCAAGGCCCTCGGCATTGAGGGCCAAGGTCCGCAATGCGCACTTCGTCCGCAACCTCAACACGCTAACCTACATTGTCATCACCGTGCAGGCCCTCGCCCGTGTGCATCTGACCAACGCCCGCGCCGCGACGCCGACCGTCATGTTATGTTAAAGCCGACCCTCAGTAGGGAGATAGATGTCGTGAGGGCCACGACGCACCTTCTACTTTACCATAACTACCACTTTTCGGATAGGCTGATAAGTACAGCGCCACACAAAAGGGGTAAGGAATTGGCGCACATGTGCAAGGTCATCTGTCGGCCTGCGATCACTGTGCTGATGGCGTCGCCTGATTTCCGTACCCTATCACTGTGGCGCTATACTAAGGGGACGCGTGGCCCCAAGCCGATCGTCCGGGGCACGCTGGTGCTCGTCGAGGTGGAGCGGCTGCCCCGTCAGACCCGCAAACCCAAGCATCTCTGGCTGTGGTGGCGGGGGCCGGAGGGGAGCACGGCTGACGTAGCGTTGCTCTGGCGGGCCTATGTCCGGCGGTTCGACCAGGAACACACCTTCCGCTTCTGCAAACAAATCCTCACCTGGCCGACGCTGCGGGTGCGCGACCCGGAGCAGGCCGACCGCTGGACCTGGCTGGTGCTGCTGGCCTACACCCAACTCCGGTTGGCGCGCTCCGTCGTCGCGGACCAGCACCTGCCCTGGGAACGCCGCCTGGACACGCGTCCGCTCACGCCCTATCGAGTGCGGCGTGCCTTTTGCACCGTCCTGCCGCTCGTCGGCACGCCCGCGAAACCCCCAAAACCCTGCGGGCGCTCGCCTGGTCGGCCTAAAGGGGCGCGTTCCGGCCTCGCCCCGCGATATCCCGCCATCAAAACGGCTGCCTAACGCCCTGTCCACCGCGTGTCAGACCTCTCCGTGCCGGCTCACGTCGCAGGCGCGCGGTACCCGCTGGTTAAAACGCAAGCTTAGATTGGCGCGTAGTAGTGCGAGAACGTGACGGCGATGTAGGCCATGAGCGCGAATAGTATACCAACGATCAGCCGGTCGGCCCAACTCCGGCGGCCCCAGCGAGCTAACACGATGTAGCAGGGGAAGATCATCAGCGAATAGCGCGTCATACTGAAGGCTGTATTGGTCGTGAGGGGCGTGATCAAAGTTAGAACGGCATACACCGCGTACGAGAGGCGCAAGGTACGCGCGACCACTATAACAAGTACCACGAATGCGGCGAGGGAGAGGGTGTCCAGCAGGAAACCGGTGTTCACCTGCCCGTTCCAGAAAGATGGCCCGATTTGTAACTCCCGATATAGATTGACCAGTAGCTTGAGCGGTTGCGCGCCGGAGGCATCGCGGCCGAAATAGGCCTGATCGTGATAGAAGGCTAGCGGATCGCCGAACTTGGCGGCAAGATATGCCATGTAGGCGAGCAAGCCGATGGAGGCGAAGGCCGCCGCGAGCAGGCTGCACCAAGCGCGTAGCGCCAGCATGCCTTGTTGCCGAAGATGATCGACCAGCCCGGTGCGCCCTAGTAGCAGAGGTCCGAACCGCACGCCACGCTGATGCAACCCCTCCAAGGCGATGACGGCAACCAGTAAGATACCAGTGTTGCGCGTCGCCGCGGCTAAAGCGCCCACAACAGCGGCATACACCCAGCGCTGCTTGACCGCGTAATAAAAGCTCGCTATCGCAAAAGCGACAAAAAGGCTCTCGCTATAGATCGCCGAGAAAAAAACCGACGCGGGTGCCGCAGCGTAGTAGAATACAGCCCTGGCGGCGGACTCGTCGTCGAACTCGTGCCGCGCGAGCGCGTACAAATATCCGAGCGCGACGAGCAAGGCCACGTTCGATATTAGGACGCCGGTCACGAAAATGTTGCCGATGAAGGGGGCGACAAGTTTTATGAGCCCTGGGTAAACAGGAAATGAGCTCACACTACCGATCTGCCGCGCCGCGCTATTCCCAACCTTGTAGCCGTGCGCTGCGATATCCAAGAATTGCCAACTGTCCCACCTGACCAACCCGTCCAGGATAACATCACCAGGACTGGCATAGTTGAAACGGTCGACGCCGGGGCGGACGGGTAGAGTGGCCATCGACACGAAGATGATGAAAAAGATCATCAGTCGCGTGCTCAGATAGGCCAGCAGCACGGCTCGCACCGCACCGGCGTTTGGGAGAAATGTGGCCAACGAGGGCGCCAATCGACGCCGCCCCAGCGTTTCGCGCGCATGCGATGCGGCCATTACAGCACGCCCCCTAACGCGGCATAATCGAAAAGGACGTGCGACCGCGAGGCTAGCAAGCCCACATAGCCGGGCCCCCGCTCCACGAGGGGTATCCCGCTCTCGAGCAACGTCCCGTCGAGGCTCACGCTGTACGTGTCCCCCGCCAGTTGCACGTCGATTGTGTGCCAGCGGCCGTCCGCTCCGCTGGGCACGCTGGCGCCTCCTTGGTATCGGAAGATGGCGTCGTGGTCGAAGTAGCCCCATTGTACATACGTGCCGTGCTCGCTGTAACTAATCATCTGAGCGCCCGCCTTGCCCTCGGCGGAGGATGCATTGAAGACGAGCCCGCCGCCCATCAATCCGGACAGGTATTTCACATGCACCTGATAGCGGACGAAGGCGAGCCGCCGCTTATAGAGCGTGACGAAATCGAAATTGTCTTGCCTGATCTGGGCAAACCCTTCTCTAGTCAGGCGCCATTCTCCCCGTATCCGGGCCCACTGTGTCGTCGCTGCCCCCCCGCCGGTGAAGCAAAATATCCGAGTGAGGGGGACGGTAGGCCGCGTAGGGGCGGGTGAAGTCTCCCCGGCTCCCTGCGCGGAGGGGTGCGACGGCGAGGCTGTCGAGCTTAGCCTGGCGTACGGCTTCCCATCCAACCACGCCGAGTACGTCCCTGGCGTGGCGATGGTCGCCGCACGGCCCTTGAGCAGCAACTGATGCCAGGTATGGCCGGGATAGTCATAGAAGTCGATGGACAGGGCTATGGCCTCGTTCGACGGCACGGCGTCGAGTTGTGGACCGTAGGTTTGCAAAGCATTCGTGCCCCACGCAAGGACACCGGCGATAGGTGGTTGGTCGGCCGTCGAGTTTGGGCCGCGGATGAGCTCCGCCACGACAACCACGCCGACCCCGGGGATGTACGTGCCCGACGCGTGCGCGGCTTGGCTATCGTTGAGCGGCACAACCATTTTTGCCAACTGCAGTTGCGGGCGGCTCTCCTGCGATGGCGTGTACTGTAAATCCTGCTGCAAGGGCTCCCGCAGACGACTGTCGCCAAGGATCGCAAGGCCGACCACGACGGCGGCAAGGATGCTGAATCGATACGCTTTCCCAAGAAACATCCCAATTCCTCTCCGCATAGGACTAGCATGCGTGAACATAGGCTGCGCGCCGGTGGGGCCGGACATTTGTCGTCGCTTCGACGGTAATCATCCCCTTACCCCGATCCTCGCCCCACGCTTCGCCAGATCGCCTGGCTCTCCCGACAACTTGGTGAAACCGATTGGGAGAGAATGTGGGAGGTAGATCGACAAAACGCCAAGTGCCACGCACGGTAGCGGTCGCCTAACCCCATAGGGCAGCACGAAGTGTCTGGCGCACCTCCACATTGTTGCTGTCAATCACTCCCGTTCTTGGACCCTAAAGCGCCGCCATAAAATGTGCCTCCGTTGTGACTTTCGTAGCTACACGCGGCCATCTTATCACCTCACCGCGCCGATTGAACCACATCTCACCGATGGCAACGCGCTTTTCCTGGATTCCGGCTTCACCAAGTCGTCGGGAGAGCCAGTCAATCGTGGCGAGGTGTCCCTCGCCCTGCCCCGATTCTTATGGTACGGGAACGCATCGGGCGTCAAGTAACGCAAGTTTAGATCAGGGTTGCTGCCGCGCGCCGTTAGCGGCGCGCGTCGCCGAGATCACGGCACGGTAATCGTCCAGTGTGGCGAAATGCCCGGACCCCAACTGCGTTTCCGAGTACCAGGCCATGCCAATCAGTCTATAGCGCCGCATCTGCAGGGCCGAAAAGATCATCGCATCCTTGGTCCCCTGCCCCGTGTTCTCCCCGAAGCGATGTAGCTGTAGAGGGTTAGCTGTCGCCAGGCTACTGAGGTACTTGATTGGGCTCCAGCTTATCTGATTCGCGCCACCGTCGTGCGTCGCGTCGGCGTCGAGCCAGGTTGTCGTCACGATAACGTTATTATCGGCAACTGCTTGGATCTGGCGAGCAAAATCGTGACCGGTCTGCAACTCGCCCGTTTTCTCGGCATCGGTGTTGCCCGCCAGATCCTCGCTTATGGCGGAGCCAACCTGACTGGGTCGAACGCCCCAACCGGGATATAAGACCATTAGAGAGCCCGCGTAATCGCGACGTATCGTGCGGATCTGCCAGTTCTGGAAGTCGACTAGCGCATCGAGATACCAGTTCACGAAGTTGTACGCGTCGGCATGATGGGGCGACGATTGGCCGGGGCGCCAATGCGGCGTGGGAGAGTGCTCCAGGGCGTTGTGGTCGAAGGCCCAGTAGCAGTTGGTGTGACCATGGTAGTTTTGCGTCGGGAATGTCAACTCCCCCCAGTGGCCACCCCCCAGGCGCACCGCGAGGAAATCTGTCCCAAACAGGGCGAAGACCGTGTGCATGTAAGCCGCGGCGAGCGCGCGCAAGACAGGGCTGAAGACGAGATTGGCGTCGCCGCTATCGATCACGCCCCCGCCGTCGTAGCGATCCCCATATTGATCGACGTAGTATGAATCGGCGTAGTAATCGTGAAGCCACGACGGCGTGTCTTGGATGCCGAGCTCAATGATGATTTTGAAGCCCGCCACGCGCAACCGAGCCAATTCGGCGCGTGTTTCGGCCACGTATGCGGCGTCGACCGAGTGTTCGTCGGGCTCGAAGAGACGCCAATCCAGCCGGAAAACCTTGGTCGTAGCACCGGCAGTGCGATCTACGCGGAGATGGGTGGTATCGTTCCCGATAAGCGCCCACAGGTAAGGCCGTCCCGTTGAGGACAAGCATCCGCGACCGGAGGCGCGGACGATGGCGCTGTCGATAGCCTGCGTCGAGGAACAGTTTGATTGAGCTTGACGGGCACGGGATATGGGAAACGGCGCCCACACGAGGCCAGCTAACGAGGCTAGTGAGAACAGCAGGCCTATGACAGTAAGAGTTGAGGATGGCAAAGTGGACATGCGGCGACGTAGAGCGGAGAGCCACGATCGAGTGCGAAGCACGTCACTGGCCGCGTCGCTACAAACGGGGATGCATGTACTAGTAGTCATCACCGGACCGATTCCGCACGCGGCTACGCAACCGTTGGCCCCCAAGAACCCCAACCCCTTGCTTGCCGTCGTCCCGTCGCCCGGCCGATGCGATGCCCGGAGTCCTCCGCGCAGACAATCGATAGAGTGCAAGCGGACCATTGGCGCCCATGCCATTACCGCTGAAGTAGAAGACACGGTGGTCATGTCTTTCGATCCAACGAAGTACGACAAGCCCCGCCGAGCCGTGATCCCATACGACTTGCGCGGGGTTCACGAGCACATACGTCGCATCGCTCGCCTGCAACTGACCCACCCGCTCCCACAATCCCCAAGGGGGGCTGCACTCTTTGCCGAGGAGGAATTGACCTGTCACGTCGGTGGACGCGATGTGACGCTGAGCCGGTGGGACATGGCGATCGATATAGGTCAGAGCTTCTTCGTAGCCGTTGCCGGGCGTAAGGTGCATGTAGGCCCAGCGATAGGAGCCCCAGCCAACGCAGACGACGACAAGCGCGACGGCAATATGCTTAAAACGACGTGCGGCGCGACCGATGCGGGGTGATCTCGCGAGCAGACGGGCGGCTATGGTTGTGGCCAAGAGCGCCGGGACGACCAGATAGTAGAAGAATTGTTCCTCTAGTGCGCCGAAGGCGATCCCATAAGCTAGTAGTATATACGCGCTGGCCGTCCACACCGCGAGGAGGCGGTTGATTGGCCCGCCCAGGAGCGTGAGGGTACACACAGCCAGCGCCCCCAGACCAATGAGGGCGTACGTCGTGCCAAATTGCGCCAGTTGCGTCAGAATAGTCGAGAGGAGGGTCGGGGAGCCCTGATGATGGAAACCTGTTTCCTGGGCCGCGCCCACGAACCGCCGAAAACCGTGGGTCTTCTGCTGCACAAACGGGCCCCATTGTCCAGCGATAGCGACGACGAGCGGGTAGAGTCCGTATGTCACGCACGCGACACCGATAATGCCAGCGGTCGTGCGTCTGGGGAGAGACCACCGCAGGGTAAAAAGGACGGCCAGGGGGACGAGGGTGACGAAGGCCATCATGTCCTTGGTCAGGAGAGCCAACCCGAAGAACGCGCCCGCCGCGCCTATCCGCCCCCGGCCCAAGGCGACGCGCTCAGGACCCATCGCGCCCACGATGATCCAGTATCCCACGAGGACCCAACAGACGGCCGGCGTGTCGAGCATGTTGCGGCTATTCGTCTCAACGATGAATGGGTCGATGATGAATAAGGTGGTGGCGATAAAACCTATCGCGCGCCCGGCGACATGGCGGGCGATCGAGAAAAGGGCGACAGCCGATAGCGCCGCGCACGCGAGGTTGAGATAGCGCGCGGCGTAGATCTGCTCGATGAGCGTCCCGGTCGGCCTGAACACTTTGAGATAGGCCGCCTCTAGGAAAAAGAATGCGGGTGGATGCAACAAGAATGGCCGCCCGAACAGGTTGACCTGTAGATTCTGGGCGACACTCTGCGCGACCCGGAAATAGGTGACCTCGTCGATGAAGATATTATAGGAGCGATTGAGAAAGACCGCGCGCACGCCGAACGCGATGACGGCGACGAGGACGATGGTCATCCAGCGCGACGCCTCACTATGGTAGCGGGTGCGGACAACGTATGCCTCTACCACCGCAGCAGGCGGCGCTGGTGGAGGCGCGCTCGTCGGCTCCCCTCGTTCAACTACCCAGGCTATCGTGATTTCTTCGTTCGGTACGGGATACATAAAGATCCTGGTGCGCGACGCGACGCGACGCCTGGTGCTCTGGCGAGGGCGTGCCGATAGTGGTCTTCTTGCAGCGCGGCAATTCTATCCCAATTATAGCGGGTAGCCCATGCACGCCCTTGGAGCCGCGACAGATCAAGCCCTCTCCTGTCGCGGACAATCGAGATGATCTCTTGCGCGAACGCATCGAGATTGAAGGGGGGGACCAGGCGGGCGCCACCCGGGCCGGCCACCTCGCCGAGTGGCCCCACGTCGAACGCGATGAGGGGGGCCGTGGCCGCCAAGCTTTCCACGGCGACCATGCCGAATGTTTCGTACCGCGATGGCATCAGTACCGCATAGGAACTCGCCATGAGTCGGTACTTGGCTGGCCCGTCCACGCGGCCGCGGAACTCCACCACGTCGGCGAGGCCGAGATTTCGCGCACGCTGCTCAAGGGCCGCGCGGTCGGGGCCGTCCCCGACGACGACGAGCGGCGGCATAGTGTCGCCCAGCGTCACGCGCGCCAACGCAACGCTGTCCAGAAGCAAGTCGCAGCCTTTTTGGCCGATTTCGAGGCGTCCCACGTATAGTAGATGTCGGGGGGGTGACGGGTCGACCGCGAACGCCTCGGCATCAACGCCGTTGGGTATGGCCTCGATGACGGAGCCGGGGCGACGCCGCCGTAAAACGTCGGCGAGCCAGGGGGAGGTCGCGATGAAGTCTTTGTAGAAAGGCAAACCGGCATTCTCGACCCAATCGAAGGGTAAGCCGTACTCGGCGCGCTTCTCCGCCGCGAAAAGCCACTGCACCATCGCGACGACGGGTTTGCGGGTATAGAAGGGCGAGAATCCGACGCTGAACGGCGCGCCGAAATCCTCGACGACCAAGTCGTGCGGATGCCGGCGAACCGCCGTCCCAAGCAGGGCGAAATAGGCGAGCATGTCCCTTTTCGTGCCCGTGCGCGTCCCGATCGGCACCCAACGGATTCCGTTCTCTAGGCGCGGCGCCGCGCCTGGGTACCCCGCGACGACCGCCGTAATCTCATGGCGCCCGGCGAGGCGGCGATTGATCTCGCGCGTCCGTATGGACCCGCCGCCACTGCCCGGCCGCGCGGGGTCCTCAAAAGCTAGGTGTAAGATGCGCATCCCTACCTTCATCTATCCCCTCTGCTCGGCGACGCTCGGCACGAGACCACCGCGCCCGTCGAGTGCCGCCGGCATATGCGCGAGACGCAACAACGCGACGATGCCGGCATAGCACACCGCTCCCAGGCCCAAGCTCGCCACGGTGGCGCTCCCCAGGCCCAAGCCCCCCACAGCGACCGCGCCCCCTACGCTCAGGGCGACGAGATAGCGTGACACCCATACCGCGACCCTCCCGATCGTCCGACGATCGAGCGCGCGTAGGTAAGCGGCGCCGAGGAGGAGGCACGCGGCGGCTGACGCGGCCGTGAAGAGCGATGCCGCCCCCACGGTATGCGACCTGGGGACCACGGCCCGTAAGGTTATCGCCTCGCACGCCGTGACCATCGGTAAAACGACGGCCGGGACCCTTACCCTGTCCGTCGCCTGGAATGCCGTCGACAGTATCGCCACCAGAATAACCGCGCAATTGCCCAGGGCCAAAACGCGCAACGCGGGGGCGCCGGCCGCGTAGGCCCGCGGGAAAAGAGTCCCCAACGCGCGGTCGGGCACGAGAAAAAGCCCTATTTCGATCGGGAATAGGATGAGTAAGGCCAGGCGCAACGCCTCGCCGACAGCCGGGGCCGTCGCCCCGATTCCACCGGCCCGCGCGAGTTGAGTAAACAGGACAGGCAGCAGTGCTGTCGCCAGATAGTAGGGAGTGTTGGCCAGCACGATACTGGCCTGATACTGCCCGGCGAGGGCACGGTCCGGTCCCGCGAGGAGCTTGACGGCAAGGACGTCGAGGTTCAGGAGCAGGGCCAGGCCGAGCAGCGCCCCGAACTGAGCGCCGGCGATGCGGAGCGAGGGACGTTCGCTCGCCCCCCAAGGGCGCACGCCAAGTAGATGGATAAGGACCCATAGTCCACAGGCCGCCGCGACGAGCGCCCCTAGCAGAAAACCGGTGATAGCACCGGTCACGCCGTGGCCCATCAGCATCAACGCCACCCCACCGCTGGCCTTGCCAACAACTTCCAGAACCTGGATGGCGGCCATGGCGCCGAATCGCTGGCTCCCTTGCGCCGCCGCGCGGATGATGGCGCCGCACGAAAGCACCGGGAACGTCAGCGCGACGATCGCCGCGATTGTCCACGTTTCGAGCCCCAGGCGCAACGGGCCGAGCGCGAAAAAGCCTAACAGGGCGGCGCCCATGGCGAGCGCGAGCAGCGCGTTGGCCACGAGCGCACCCCTGATCAACGCCCCGCGCCGATCTCCGGCTGTCCCAACGAGCGCCTTAGTCAACGACCATGCAAAGCCTGAGTTCAGGATCAGACCGGCGATGAGCAGCACTGTCTGCGCGAAGGCAAGTAGGCCGAAGTCGCCCGGAATCAGGAGCCATCCCCCGATCAGGCTGAAGGCGTAGTTGATGACACTGATACCGCCGAATGACGCCAATACGACCAAGCGCGGGGAGTGTAGCCGGCGTAGCAGCGGCGTTATGCCGCGCAGGGTAACCTTCATACGCCGAATCCTGCCCTCGCTACTGTCGGCGTTGGCGGCACGCGACGGGCGCGTAAGACCTGCAGCGTGGTATCGGCGCACTTGCCCCAGCCAAACTGCGAGGACCATTCGCGTGCACCCCCGGCGAGGCGCCCGCGCAAGTCAGGGTCGCGGAGGATCGCGGCGATCGCTTGTTGGAAGCCTAGGTCGTCGCTGGCGAGGAGGCCCGTCTCGCCGTGGCGGATGGCGTTGCGCAGGCCGGGCACGTCGTAGGCCACGGCCGGGCAGCCGAACGTGTTGGCCTCGATCACGGAGAGCCCCCAGCCTTCATGCATCGAGGGCGTCGCGAAGGCGGTGGCTCGACGTAGGATCTCGCCTTTCGTCTTCTCATCAACGAAGCCGTGCAGCGTAACGGAGGCCTGAAGCCCCAATTGATCGATCAGCGACTCAATAGAAGGCTGCGCGTCGCCCGTCCCGACAATGTCGAGATGCAGAGCGGGGAACTCCGCTCGCAGGACGGAAACGGCGCGCACGAGGAGCTCAACCCTTTTATACGCCTTGATGCGCCCGACGTACGCAATGCGCGGCGTGTCGGTGTCGAGCGTGGGACGATTAATCGCGTGCCGCGCGGCGTCGCCGATGTCGGCGACGCCGCTATAGACAATAGCGACGCGCGCTGGATCGAAGCCGGTGCCCACCAGCGCGTCTCGAGTTGTCGGCGAGACCGCGATGACCGCGTGGCGCTGGTAGATGCGGGGCACTATGCATCTCTCAACGAACCAACCCATGCTGGCCAGCGGCCGGGGGAACTCGGCGAACCATTGCTGGTGGTGGACGTGATGCACCATGAGGACAGTCGGCGTGCGGGTGATAAGGGGCGTGAAGAAGGGGATGCCGTTGGCGATGTCGAGGACGCGGTCGAAGCGATGGGCATGGCGGAGCATGTAGAGAGCCGCCAGAGGGTACACGGTGAGCCTCCCGCCCATGCGGCGCACATTGATGCCGTCGATGGTTTCGTGGCGCGATGGCGCATGGGCGCGCCCAGGGTCGGCGCAGACAATCGTCACGTCGTGGCCGTTCGCGACCCACCAGCGCGCTTGTTCGAAAATGTTTGTTTCGGCGCCGCCGGCTTGCGGATGGCGTGTGCAGCGCCAGTTGAGGGCCAAGATACGCAGCTTCGCGAAACCTGGACGCGTTTCCGTTGGCGCGGCGGGCGCGGCGGGCGTAGTCAAAGCCTCCTTGAGATTACCGCCAGACGGTAGCGCGGGTGAGACACGACGACTAGGATCTAGGAGGGGACGAGCGCGCATGCGCACGAGTTCCATGGCCATGCTGAGCGAGTCATGGAGGCCGCGCACGCGGCTGTCGTGATCGTAGTACCAGTCGATCGCGATCTGCCGCACGCGGTAGTCCCGTCGCCGCGCGAGGTGGAGGATCTCAACATCGAAGGCCCAGCCACGCGTCTGTTGCCGGGCGAATAAGTCGTGCGCGACCTCGCGTTGGAAGGCCTTGAAGCCGCATTGTGTGTCGGTGAAACCGCCCACGACGAGCGCCTGCACGGCACGGTTAAAGACGCGCCCCAGCACATAGCGGCGCTGCGGCTCGTCGTGGCGCCGCGAGGCCGCCAACTCGCGCGACGCGATGACGATAGGGGCGCCAGCGTCGAGCTCGGCGAGAAACAAGTCGATAGATGCGGCCGGCATCGAAAAGTCAATATCGCAGAACATGAGGTAGTCGCCCCTAGCCGCGAGCATTCCGCTGCGGACCGCCCAGCCTTTGCCTGCGGTCGACATCCGCAACAGGCGCAGATAAGGTATGTACTGGCGACACTCCTCAGCGACTACGGCCGTTCTATCGGTACTACCATTCTCTACTACGATGACCTCGGCCGTGCGGTCGAGCATTGAGAGGTAGCTGTCGAGTCGCATAAGACTGTCTCTCAGCCGAGACTCCTCGTTATATGCCGGTATGATAATGCTCAAGCTTGGTTTCGTCGCCGCAGGCCGCGCGGTCGGGACAAAGATGTGATGGTTCTTGTCGACGTCCAGCGCAGAGGCAACACTATTCTGACTATCGCTATCCCCGAGGGATGGAAACTTGACAATGTCGTGCCTTGGCAAAGGCGAGACGTCCTGGGCATCATCGGTCGGGAGGGGCGAAGGAATCATTATGGTGTGTGTCCTTAGGTGCTAGACGTGGGGGCGTGCATCGGGTATCGGTCAACGGCCTTCATATTGGGCCGCGGCTGAATCGCCTAGCTGCTGTGTTAGGCCTCGGCCAAACCGCGCAGCAGCGTAAGCCTAATCGCGCTAGCCCACAGCGAATTGACGGCCTGGCGAAGACAGGCTTCGCGCAGAGATCGCCTTTTGGGCTAGATCCGCTAGCGCAGAATCAGGAGACATAGTTTGATTCGGCACACGCCTTATCCGAACGCAATCAGTATGGTTTGCCCTGCGACTACAGTCGCAGGGCCAGCGTTAATCAAACTATCTCCTCTGAAACAGCACTAGTAACCTTTGGTGCTAGTTGGGAAGCCTCGCTCAAGGTGTTAATGCAACAGGGATAGCCGAACCTCCCCCCTTTTTGCGGCAAACTGCGGGCGCACGTGTAATCCGAGGCTGTCACGGGCGGTTTGATAGTCCTTAATATTACGGAAAGGGTTGGCATATCTGTCACGCGGAAATCTTCCCGGAAGAGTCTTCTCCTTTTTCGGGTTATGGTAATCACAAATTATAAGGAGTACGTCGTTGTACGCAATGGTACGTGCATCCAGCTTCGGACACCGGCAGAATAGCAGCTAGTATGTCTTGATGTCAATTTTTCGCATGGAAGTTTTTTGATGGAGATATTATTGCATTAAATCATTTACGCGAGCGTCCACGGGCGCGATGTGGGCTGGAGAATGCGCGTGCACGTTACAGACACCTGATAAACGATATCGTGCTTTTGATAGCCTGCGAAGATACCCGGGTGTTTAAACTTATCTCTCTTTTGTGATTATGACTATTTTCTTGTAAAACTTGCTATTATACATATTGTCCACGCCGATTCAAGGGACGGATATGTGGCGCATGAAGGTTTTGGAGGCTTGCTGCAATGATGCGACGCGATCATCACGATCAACTAGTCGCTCGCCTGCATCAAGCGGTACCGACCCCAGCTATAGTTGTCCGAGCCAGTGGAATCGGCGCTGGCAACGGTCACGTTAGTACAATGGCGTACTCCCATGTTTGTGCTTATCCATAGACCAAAATAGGAGAGAAACCCTAGACACGACGAGCCTTGGGCGTCGCGGGGGCGCCGCCGTAGAATCATCTAACACAGCTACGCCCCTATACGTCTCCCAACTCCTTTGCTAAACAAGTCTTACCCCCTCTCCTAGCCCACTGAGGCGGTCGGCCCTTGCATGCTCGGTGGCGCGTAGCGCCACCGATTGTCCGTCACACATCTCTATGTCTACCTGCCACGCCTGACCGCGTCCGCGGTTGGTCATACCTGTGGGTATGCTGTTTTTTTCATAATCATTAGCTCAACCGGAGGAAAAACACGCGCCTATGGTCAGCGAGAACGTTACGCTAGACGAACGCGCCTTCGGCGGCGCTACCGCGCGGGCACGCGTCGCCAGCGTAGTGGGAACTATGCCCCGCACATCCGCCCACGGTGCCGACGACACGATGACCGCACAGGCTACATCCGCGCCCTATGGGCGCGCCGAGCCTCTACCGTTCGGCTTGCAGCAAGGGGTGTTCGTGGTTCTGCTTGTCGTCATCGTGTTGCTGCGTATCACCCATATCACCTACAACACGCTCTTCGTCGATGAGGCTATCTACGCGACGGTCGGTCAGGACGTACTCCACGGGGTCTTCACGCAGAACGCGACGACCTTCATGTTCGGGTCCTATCTCTATCCGGTCGTGTCCGCCATCGCCAACGACCTCGGAGGGGTCGTTGGCCTGCGTGCGCTCAGCGCCGCCCTGAGCACGATCACCTCTATTTTCGTTTACTTGATCGCACTGCGCATCTTCGGTAAGCAGACCGCGCTCTGGGCCATGGCCATCTTCGGCCTGGCCGGTATCAGCATCGAACTCGGCCAACTCGCGGTTTACGACAGCCTGGCCGTCCCACTGATGGCGGCGTCGCTCTACTGCCTGGTGCGGGCGGCCACGACCGACATCGACGACGTAGCGCGCGAGGACTGGTACCTATTGGCGGCGGCCGTCACCTTCAGCCTATCGTTCCTCGCCAAGTACATCACCATCATATGCTTGCCGGCCCTGCTGGCTATCGCGGCGGCGCTCTACCTGTCCCGTGGGCGCTCGCTGCGCCCGCTGGTCAAATTCCCATGGGTGACGGCCCTCATCCTCGTCGTCTACGTGTTCCTCTTCCGCAACGATCTCGCGCAGGTCTTCATCTTCAAGAACACGAATTCGTATCAATTCGCCACGCGCGCGGCCGTGGTCCGTATCATCTGGCAAGAGAGCGGGGTGACCTTGCTCGTTTCCCTCGTCGGGGCCATGTTGCTCGTCCAGCATCCACCGAAACTGGCGCGGCTGGCCGCCCCCTGGGACCGCGTGGCGCCGGCCCTCGTCATGCCAGTGCTCCTCGTCACGATGCTGGTCATCCCGATCTATGCCCTATACGGGCACAACAGCCGCAGCCTGGAGAAGCACCTTGTCTTCAGCCTCGTCTTCCTCGCGCCGCTGGCCGGCTATGCGTGCGCCACGATCATCCAGCGGGTGTGCTTGAGCAAAGGGGCTTGGTCCTCCTACTATCGCGCGAGCGGGGCCGTCATCACGGCGCTCGCCTTGATCTGGTTCACGGACTACGCGTTGGGGCGTGACTGGGACTTCGAGCATAGCTGGCCGAGTACGGCCGGAGCCATTTCGCACCTGAAAGCGGCCGGCGTGACGGACCACGATCAGGTGCTGGCCTCGGGCTCCTACATCTACGACTACTATTTCAACTATGGCGTGGCGCATCGTAGCATGTGGCATAGCACCTGGTACCTCGCCTATAAGGGGCGCTACGGCCTGAGCGCTATGGAAGCCGCGATCCACGACCACTGGTTTAAGTATGTCGTACTGGACGACTACTATACCCCTGACGTGGCGCAGGAGCTGCGCGCGCCGCTACGCTGGGCGGGCTATGTCCTCGGCTATAAGACAAGCCAGACGCTCAGCTTCGGCGCGCCGATTGGCACGCGCGTCTACGTGCTAGCCCCTCGAACCGGCTACCGTAGCCGCAGCCGTGCGACCGCGCGCACCATGCGCCCACGGTCACACGCCGCCTCGGCCGACTCTCGACGGCTAGCCCTCGGCGTCGTGCCCAGCACACCACCCGCGCTGCCGCAGGGCACACCACCCACCCTGCCGCAGGCTATACTGCCCGCCCTGCCGCAGAGCACACCACCCACCTTGCCACAAACCATGACGTCTGCCCAGATGGGCCGGCCCGAGGAGGCGCACTATGCACAGCGCTAACCTTTTGATGCCAATGATCCGGTCTGCGCCCGCGATGTCGTCCCCATTAGGTCATTCCGTTCCCAGACTGCATCCGGTGAAGGTGGCGCCGCCGCCAACGGTCGGCGCGTTCGATCACGCGGCGCTCATCCTCGTCCTTTCCGTGCTGGCCATCTTCGCCGCGATCGGCATCTGGTTCCCCGAGTTTACCAAAGGATTCGTATATCCGCGCGTAGAGCGCGCCCTACGCGCGGGTAAGTCCTTGGCGACACGCCCCGTGGCGACCCGTGACGAGCGGGCCGTCGCCGTGGGGCATGCGGCACGGGCGATCGTGCGCGGCGTCACCGCGGGTGTCGCGGCGCACGCCCGGCTCGTCGCGCTTGGGTTTGTCGCCGCGTTCGTTGATCTCCTGCTCCTGGCCGATTTCAACACGCTGCGCTGGCCCTACCTCTGGGTCCAACCTGGCGTGTTCATCGTGGTGGGATTCGTCGCCGTGTGCCTCTGGTACCCCGAGATGTTCCGCGGCGTCGCGTCGCTCCGCACCCTCGGCCTCGCCATGATCTTCATCGGCGAGTGCTATCTCGTGCATAGCGCGCAGGTCGCGCTGCGGGATCCGTCGCCGCTCGATGTGCTGCACTTTGTCGGCGTGGCCGGCACGTTCGCGGTGATGGCGTTGAGCTACGTCAACCAGGTAGCGCCGAGGAAAAACACCCAAGCGCCGCCCCTGCCCGCTGACCTGCCGCACGTCGCCGCCGTCGTGCCGACCTACGACGAGCCGCTCGACCTGCTCGAGAGGACGGTCATCGCGCTCAAACGCCTCGACTACCCGGTCAATCGGCTGCGCATCATCGTTTCCGATGATGGGCGCCGTGAGTCGGTCCGGCACATGGCCGCCGCGCTCGGTGTCGACTACAACCCCGGCCCGCGCAAGGATGCCAAAGCCGGCAACCTCAACTCCGCGCTCGCGTACATCGCACGCACGTTCCCACAAGGCAGTTTAATCCTGACGCAAGACGCGGATGAGGTGATCGCGCCCGCGTTCCTGCGCAAGACTGTGGGCTACTTTGTCGATCCCAAGCTGGCTTTCGTCCAAACGCCCAAGGATGTCGTCGCGCCTGCGGGCGATCCGTTTGGCACACGCGACAGGATCTTCTACGACAATATCCAGCCGGGCCGCAATGGGGCCGGCGCGGCTATATCTTGCGGCAGCGGCGTGCTGTGGAATATCGACGCGGTGCGGTCGATCGGCGGCTTCGTGACCTGGAATTTGGTCGAGGACTTGACGACGTCCTACTGGCTGCATAGCGCGGGATACCGCTCGGAGTACCACAACGAGCCCCTCTCGCTTGGCCTGGCCCCCGACGACATCCCTGGCTTGCTGAAGCAGCGCGGGACCTGGGCCGTCGACACGTTGCGCCTCTTCTTGTTTGACAACCCCCTGCGCAAGCCCGGGCTCTCGCCGCGCCAGCGCCTGCAGTATCTCGAGCTATGCCTCTCCTACGTATCGACGGCCTTTTTCACGCCCTTGCTCATGATCATCCCGATCGTGTCTCTTGCTACCGATCGGTTTATCCCTATCGAGGGCGCGGCCCTGTTCCCCTGGGTCGGCATCAGTGTGCTGTACTATACCACGGTCGCGCAAGGAGGTCTCACGTTCCTGCCGCGCACATGGCAGTACTGGGTCGGGTATGGGCCGATCTATCTGCGCGCGCTCTGGATCGCGGCGCGGTCGCGCCACGACAAACCGCGCTACGTCGTGACGCGCAAGACGCGACAGGATGGCTTCTACGGCCACCTGCTTTGGCCGCAATACCTGTATCTCCTCGTCGGCGGGGCCGTCCTGATCCACTCCGCCCTCGATCTGTCCGCCGTGAACTTGTCCAACCGCTTGACCAACATGGTGGTCCTAGCATACTTCCTATTCATGGTCGGCGGCATCTGCCGCGCCTCGCTCTATGGTCTAGCCATGTGGAGGGTGTTGGCGGCAAGCAGTACTGGTTTCGTGAAAATCGTCCAGCGCGCGTCTGGTCGCAGGCCTCAGGGGGCGATCGGCTTCGCCAGGTCGCGGGACAGCGAAGCAAGCGCGGGCCGGTGAAGGGCACGCGGTAACAAGACTGGATGGAGCTAGGAGAACTCTACATGGAAACGCTGGTTATCTCCCCTACGTACAATGAGCGCGATAACATCGAGCCTTTCGTCGCGGCGGTGCTCGCCGTCGCGCCCTCGATACATATCCTGATCGTGGACGACGACTCGCCCGACGGGACCGGAGGGATAGCCGACAGACTCGCCTCCGACACCGGACGTGTCCATGTGCTGCATCGTGCCGGGAAGCAAGGGCTAGGCACGGGTAACTACCTAGGACTGGTCGGCTAGGGCCTGTTCGGTTATTGCTCGACCGCCGTTGGAGTGGCTGGTTTTTGACAGTTCGTTGGCACGATCGTCTGGTCAACAGGCGTGCGCTGATCCGGTTCTTCTCGCTCGAAATGCCCAGGTTGGATAACCGAACAGGGCCGAACTAGCTGGTAACGGGCAGTGGGGGGTTGCCTTCGATGGCCTGGCCGAGAGGCACGGCGTATTTTGCGGGTTTCCGCTACGCCCTGGCCCATGGCTACGACTACGTCGTGCAGATGGACGCCGACCTGTCGCATCGCCCCCAAGATCTCCCCCTGCTTTTGGAGGCGGTGACACGGGCCGATCTTGCCATCGGTTCGCGCAATGTCAGCGGAGGGCGCGTCGAGAATTGGCCCTTGTCGCGCCGTGTCATCAGCAAAGGAGGCAGTGTATATGCCCGCGCCGTATTGGGCATACCCGTCAAGGGCTGCACGGGCGGCTTTAAATGCTTCCACAGACGGGCACTCCTCGCCATCAACCTGGACGGGATTACGTCGAACGGTTTCGGCTTCCAGGTGGAGATGATCTATCTGTGCTACCGCGCCGGACTGCGCATCGCCGAGGCGCCGATAGTCTTTCCTGATCGCACGCGCGGCCACTCCAAGATGTCGTACAAAATTTTCGCGGAGGCCGCCGCGCTCGTCTGGCGCTTGCGCTATCGTGCGATGAGAGGATCTCTCGCCGTCGGGGCGCGGCCTTCTATCATTGGCGTCGACCATACGCCCGTGAGCACGACTGTAGCGATTGCGGACGCGTGTGGCGCACCCGAGAACACGCTAACGGTGGATGGGATCGCCGATATTGTGCACCGCCAAGTCCCTCGCCCGCGGATCGTGGATATCGCGTAGTGGACCAAGCATGTCATTAAAGAGAGGAGGAGAGAAGGCATGGGCACTAGACGCATACCCCTGATACTCTTTCTGCTTTCTTTCGCCTGCTACTCCTACTTTATGCAGGTGCCGGGATGGAACCAGACCAGCCGCATGGCGCTCATCATGAGCGTGGTCGACCGTCATCAACTGACCATCGACGCCTACCAAGGGCTAACGGGCGACAAGGCCTTTTATAGAGGGCACTACTACAGCGACAAGGATATCGGGACAGCAGTGATGGGCGTCCCTATTTACGCTGCCCTCCGCCAGATCCAGGATTTCGACCGCTATCCCAAACTCAATCGGGACGTTTCCTACCCGCTCTACCTTGTATCGATCGGGGTTGTCGCCCTACCGTCCGCTATCCTGTGTGCCTTGCTGTATGATCTCTTGCTGCTGCTGTCGCGCCGGCCGGCCTGGTCTCTCCTGCTCGGCCTGTGCTATAGCTTCGGTACGCTGGCCTTCCCCTTCTCGACCGTGCTATTCGAACATCAAGACGCGGCCGTGTTCGGCTTCGCGGCCTTTGTCGCCCTCGTCAGGGCACGACTAGGGGGCAATGCGCCGCGCTGGCTCCTGCTGGCGGGCATGTTCACAGGCTTGGCAGTCTTAATGGAGTTTCCGGCCGCGCTCATCGCCGTGGGCTTGGCTATCTATGCGGCGACGTTCGTGCGCCCGTGGCGGCGCCTCGGATACTACGCCTTGGGCGGTATGCCCTGGGCGCTGCTCCTCCTTGGCTACAACGCCGCGATCCTTGGTAGTCCCTTCAGGTTCGCGTATCAATACGTTTCGAACCCCGCGTTTCAGGAGATGCACAGCGGTTTCTTCGGCATCACCGCGCCCCAATGGCCCTCGCTTATCGAGATCCTGGTCGGTCCACGCGGCCTGCTCGTCCAGTCGCTATTCCTGTGGCTGCTACCTTTGGGGATTTGGGGGATGTATCGCGCACGGGAGTGGAGGCGCGAATTATATCTGTGCGTCGGGCTAGGACTTGTCTTCGTGCTCTACAACGCGTCATACTACCTCCCCTTGGGAGGCGACTCGCCTGGCGCGCGCTTCCTGGTGGCGGCCCTGCCCTTTCTGGTGGTTCCCCTAGCATTCATACCGGCGCTCCCGAGGCCTTACCCAATCCTGTCGCAATCGATACTCGTGCTCTTGGGAGCTTGGAGTATCGCCTTATACACGTTGATCTCCATCACCAATGCACTGGCCCCCGAAGGGATACGAGACCCCGTGACGGCCTACTGGCTCCCGCTGTATCGCCACGGCAATCTGATGATGAACGCGGGGACGATCCGGTTCGGCTTGTGGGGGATAGAGAGCCTCGCCCCGCTCGGCTATTTCGTGCTCTGCGCCGGCGGCGCGCTTGTCGCTGCGGGCCAGCGGTCGCAACGTGTCAACCGCCCGTTACAAGTCGGGATCATGTGGCTTCTCGTGCTCGGCTACGTCGCCCTCGTCTTCCCCCTCAACGTGCTCCATGCGAATGTCGTCCCACCGCTCTTCACTCGATAGGAAAGAGGGTCGGCTTTAACATAATCTACGCCACGTTCACCGCTATATATCGTTTCGTTCGCGCCCTTTACTTGACGATAAATGCGGTCACGCTCCTCGTGGATGCGTGACTGTTGGCGGACAAAGCAGTTCAGCCGGCGATGCATTGCTGTTCAACGACTGTCTCGACCGCTTGATAGACGCTAAGCAGGTGCTCACAAGTCTGGCATGGTCCATTTGCGTGTGCGCCAGGCGCGGAAAACATGCCGAACTTATGATCATGTGCTTAGCACTACTTTGGCGACTTCCAAAACCGCCAGTCACATTGACCAGTGAGCATCGCATCTAACGGTGGTTGTGCGGTTCCCTGCGCCTCACAACCAGTTACTATGTCCGGGCGTTGAGTCGGGAAAATGGCATCACGCCAAAGTAGTGTTAGTGGTCCATCCGGTAAGTTCGTATTGTGCCGTTCCGCCTCGCTGTCGGGCCACGTCGCCACAATTCCCGCGCGACGACGCGCAAACCACAGCGAAAAGGGCGGTTCCGAAAGTGACGGTGATTTGCCGGATGGACCACTTAGTTTTACAACGAGACATCAGGCACGCTCTTTGCTGCATCTTGCGGTAATGAGACTGAGCATAGTCCTTTAAGGAGTCGCAAGTGATGCCTGCCGTGCTGGACGCCGACGATGTGACAAGCGAAGCCCCGCTGGTACTGACGCTCACGCCCCACGATATCGCCGAGCTGGCTGACGAACTGACCGCGTACCATGCCCACTTCGCGCCCCTCTTCCAGCGCCGTGAGCAGCGCGCCTGGGCCGGCGTCTACCTGCGTGGCCTGCTGCTCGCGGATGTCCCACGTAAGAATGTGAAGGCGATGGCGCTGCGCCTCTGTGGCGCGGGGCCGCAGGCGGCGAAGACTGTGCGCGCTCTCCAACAGTTCATCAGTGAGGGGGCGTGGGATGATAGCGCGATCCTGGCCGCCCACCACCGTCTGGTCGATGAAACGCTGGGTGAAGACGACGGCGTCTTCATCATCGATGGCAGCGACGTGCCCAAGCAGGGGCGTCACTCCGTCGGTGTCGCCCGCCAGTGGTGCGGCGCGACCGGCAAGACGGACAATTGCCAGGCCGGCGTCTATCTGGGCTACGCCAGTCGGCGCGGCTATACGCTGTTGGACCGCCGCCTTTACCTGCACGCCGCCTGGTTCGCGGAAGATCACCAGGACCTGTGGCGCGCCTGTGCCATCCCTGACGGCGTGCGGTTCCAGACCAAGCTAGAGTTGGCGGCGGAGCTGGTCGAGGGCGTCCAGCGGCCACGGCGGGTACGGGCGCGGTGGCTGACGTGTGATGAAGGGTATGGGCAGGACCCCGCGCTGCTGGATCGGGTCGCGACGACGGGCTTGTGGTATCTGGCCGAGGTGCCCGGTTTAACGCGGGTGTGGCCGCTGCACGACCCGGCTACGGGGCTGGACTGCCCGCGCCCACGGGTGTGGATCCCGCCCACGCCCTCCGGGCGGCGGGGGCGCTCCTTCACCCAGGAGCGCCTGCATCCGGACAGTCCCCGCCATGTGCGGGTGGACACACTGCTTCCCCAGATCCCGGACCATGCCTGGCGCCGCTACCGCATCTTGGAAGGCAGCAAAGGTCCGCTCGTCGCCGACTTTGCCGCACTGCGCGTGGTGACGACACGGCATAGTATGCCTGGCCCGGAGGTGTGGGTGCTGTTCCGGCGTGCTGTCGGGGACCCGCCTGAGGGATCGGATGAGGAGCCGGAGGTCAAGATCTACCTGAGTAACGCGCCCCCTGACCTGCCATTGGGCGAGTTGGTACGCGTGAGCGGAATGCGCTGGCCGATCGAGTCGTGCTTCGCGGAGGGTAAAGGTGACGTGGGGCTCGACCACTACGAACTCCGCTCATGGCGGGGCTGGCACCATCACATGACGCTGGTCATCTTGGCGCACCACTTCCTGGTTCGGATGCAGCAGCGTCTGAACCAGAGAGGGGGGGCCTGCGGGGCTCCCCGCGCACCTGGAGCCGCCGGTGCGCCTGGACCCGCCGACGGCGCTCCACCACCTGCGCCCGGCTCCCGTCGTGTTGAGCCTGACCCACGTTCGTCTCCTGCTGCGGGCCGTACTGCCGCTGCCCGTACTCGACATCGCGGCCACCCTGGACCTCGTGTCCTACCAGCAGCAGCGCAAGGCAGCTGCCTATTGCTCCCATCGCAAGCGTATCTTGCGCCAACTCGGCCTGCTTCACCCGCCGTGATCGAAGTCTCGTTGTAATACTAGCGGTATGGACACGACAGCCGCTCTCAATATCCCGCGCCTTCCGCGCCGAGGCCTACGCGTGCTTCCGCTATCGCGTCCATGCCCTCTTCGATCTCATGGACGCGCTGCTTACCGCAGGCCCGGCCCTCTCGCCGGCGCACTTGAGCCTGACCCCGGCCCATCGCCGTGGGTGGGGCAGCACCTACGCCGCCCTCGCGCGTGGCCGCCCTCGCGCGTGGCCGCATGACGCGCCGGGCGGTGCTCGACCTCCTGACGTGCCACCCGTTCGCCGACGGGCAGCCGATCTACGCCGTCGACGCGAGCGTCTGGGCGCGCTGTGACGCCGAGACCAGTCCCGAGCGTGGCTACTACTATCACCCGTCGCGCCACTTTGCAGGCAAGCCGATCGTGGCGGGCTGGGCCTATCAGTGGATCAATCAACTCAGCCTGGCACGCGATCACGGACACGACGCACGACGTGCAGCGCGTGCGTCCGGGCGAGGACGCGAACAGCGTGGCGGCGGCGCGGGTCCAGACCTGGTGCGTTACCTGCCCACCGACGGACGGGTGTCCCTGTTCGTCTTCGACGCCGGCTATGACCCAGTGCAACGGGCGCTGGACCTGGGCGAGGCGCGCGTGGCGACCCTCGTGCGCCGGCGCAAGAACCGCTGCTTCTAAGCCGATCCCGACCCCACGGCCGTCACCGCGACCGTTCGGCCGCGCCGCCACGGCCACACGTTCTCCTGCGCGGACCCGTCCACCTGTCCACCGCCGACGGCCGAGCACCTGGTTGAGGATGACCAGTACGGCCGGGTGCACGTGCGGTCCTGGGCCAAACCGCACCCCATCCCGCAGAATCACGCCCCAAGGGCACGCGCGGCCCCACGCCGATTGTCCGGGGCACGCTGGTGCTCGTCGAGGTGGGTCAGTTACCTCGCCGCACGCATCCGACACCACGCCGCGCTATTCGGCCATCAAAACGGTCGCCTAACGCCTCACTACCCAACCTGTCAGGTGGTGGTGATGGCGCATGACACCGATCCGCAGGCGCACTGGCCCATCGTGACCCGCCTCTATCCGCCTGAGTCCTGGAGCGCAGACGGTGAACGCACCGCCGCGACGTGGGTCCCCGCAGGGCTACCGTTCGCGACCAAGCCGGCCCTGGCCCTGGCATTGGTAGACCAAGTCCGCGTGGCAGGCGTCGCGCATGTGGCGGTCACCGCAGATACCGGCTACGGGGACGTGCCCGATGTCCTGGCCGGTTTGGAGCAGCGGCAGGAGCCGTATGTGGTGCAGGTCGGCAAAACATTTGGTGTCCGCTTGCCCGAGGAGGTGGCTCGCGCAGCCAGTCAACCGATTCCGCTCGGCCGGCGACCGGGGTGCCAACGTCACGATGGGACCGTGCCCACGGGGGAAGCGTCAGAACTCAGAACACAACCTGTCGGACAAGAAAATCCTGCGCGAGAAGTGACAATATCTATTGCTAATCAGAACCCAGAAACGCGCTATCGCGACGATTAATGGATCTGCAATCCTTAGGAGGAAGACGATGGCTAAATTATTTAGTGTTTGCCCTCGCACCTTTCTTTGTTACCATAGGAGCGCCTAGCATGCCTTCGATCTAAAGAAGGCAGGTAAGCAGAGAAGTATTGTTTCCTAGGACGAAAATACCCTTACGCCGCCGGGCAGTTCAGGGTAAGAGACGGCGAAATTGAGTCAAAGGTTGATGAATATTCCGCCGATGGATAACGTTCTTGCCCTCCGCATCATCGTATACTGTATACTGCCTGAGGAATAAGTTGATCGCTTTAGTCCCCAACGAGTGCTGATTGGTGGTTTAATGGCGTTAAGAAGTGCTTGAGCCCGTGGAGCAGAAGCCTTCACGTTGAACCTATATCATTATATCGCCAAGTTGCCCCCGTTTCGTCGTGACTCTATGATTAGAGGGTCGGCTTTAACATAATATATGGCCTGTCCAGGGCTGCACATCGTCCTATGCGCGCTCCTATCTTGACGATCACCACGAGCCCGCCCCCGTCACGGGCGTGCTTACGGGGCACGGAGCGGCCAATCGACGCTGGAACGCTATGCACCGACCCTCATGATCGCGTGAGAGGCGTCGCTGAACTCGTCCGACACGCCGGACACTCCCTCCCAGGGCAAAATATTATGTTAAAGCCGACCCTCTGATTACCAAGGGAGCTTAGCTCATGGATGAAATCGATCGCAATGTCGCGCTAACGAGCAGCGTACTATTAGCAGAAAGGCGTTATTGGCAAAATCGGTTTGCTGAGCCATGGTCTCCCTTTTCATTAGCCTCTGCTATAGGAACCAAGGAAGCGCAGTCCAACTCAGAACAGTTTTGTGTCGAGTTCGTATTACCATATAATGTCTGCGCCAAGTTAGCAAAAATGAATAGAAATTCTGATTTTGAGATATTTGTTTTTCTTGTAGCTTGCCTCGAGATACTTGTTGGTAGATACAACGACACCGAGAATATTATTATAGCAACTCCGATACTGAGACAACAACGTAACGGTCCATTTCTCAATGAAGTCCTGTTGCTAAAAAATTACCTCAATAACGCGTCGACCTTTAGCAATTTTTTGCTACAGAGCGAGGCGACGATGCTGCAAGCGTTTTCCCATCAAAATTATCCCGCCCGCTATCTTAGCAATATTTTGCATCCTCTCTTAAAGGATTCCCCTTTTCCTTTCACAGATGTATTAGTCCTGCTGGAAGATATCCAAGATATTTCCTACACGGCGGAAATTTATTTCAGTACAATATTATCCTTTGCTGTTCACAACAGCACCATATCGGGCAAAATAAGATGCCATACTGCGGTGTTTAGAAGGGATAGAGTGGAGAGGCTTGTCTCTCATTTTATAAATATTTGCGAATGGGCTTTAAGCAATTGGGCAGCGCCATTATTGAATGTTGATTTTCTAACAGATGTAGAGCGCCAACGAATCCTGCATGACTTTCAAGGAAAAGTGCGCATCGATTCCCAGTCTCCAACGGTAACTCATCATTTATTCGAAATGTATGCTGCAAGCCGGATGGGGGCCGATGCTCTTGTCTTCGAGAACGTACGCTTAAGTTTCGAAGAGCTTAACACTGCAGCGAATCAACTAGCTTTCTACCTAATTGATTGCGGGGTCGGCCCTGGCACAATCGTGGGGTTATTCCTGGAGCGAAACCATTTTGCAGTTATTTCGGTTCTTGCCGTATTTAAAGCTAGTGGGTCTTATGTGCCATTAGACACAATGTATCCACCAGATCGCATCCAATATATGCTTGACGATTGCGGCGTAAGTATTGTCCTCAGCCAATCACACGTATGCCACAAATTATCGCGTATCTTCAACAAAACAATAATTTCGGTGGACACGCTCTCTACTCAAGACTACCCCAAATACAATCCTCCTCACACCTGTACTGGTCAGGACCTAGCATATATTATTTATACTTCGGGCACCACCGGTCGCCCAAAAGGGACGCTGATAGAACATCAATCTTACGTCAAAACCAGCTTTAATTATTTGCATGCCTTTAAGCTGCATGCGCTTGAACACACCTTGTTGCAGCTCAGCTCTATTTCATTCGATGCATTCAATGCTGACTTAGCGCGGTCTATTTTTACAGGAACAAAATTGGTTATCTGTCCTGACGCGGAACGTTCAGACCCAAGATTGCTTTATGATTTGATAAAGCGCGAACGGGTTACTATATTTGAGGGTACACCCGCGCTTATAAAGCAATTAATGGTGTATGTCATGGAAAATCATAAGAATCCGAGTTGGTTCAAAATTCTGATAGCAAGTTCGGACGCTTGGTACGAGGCTGACTACAGCAGGATAAAGGGGTATTTCGGCAGCGCGGTTCGCCTCATCAACGTATATGGGGCTACCGAGGCGACGATCGACACAACTTTTTTCGAGGAACAATCCGACACCTTCGAAAAGATAGGCACACCGATTGTGCCGATTGGTAAGCCGTTTGACAATCTCTACGTATACATTCTCGACAGCGCACAACGCCTGGTACCACCAGGATTGGTGGGTGAATTATGCATCGGCGGCGACTGTTTAGCACGAGGATATTTACATCAGCCTGAACTAACCGGTGCAAAATTTCTTCCAAATCCCTTTACGACAGAGGTGGGTACGCGTTTCTACCGGACCGGGGACCTGGCGCGCTACCTACCGGACGGCACGATCGAGTACCTGGGGCGCCTGGACCACCAGGTGAAGATCCGCGGCTTCCGCATCGAGCTGGGCGAGGTCGAGGCGGTGCTGGC
>JAABUZ0100002085.1_pt1 | contig 34591 bp, 34 predicted proteins | sample 5562091 | NCBI WGS metagenome assembly JAABUZ01 (sample SAMN12813069, study PRJNA571459) | rock metagenome | isolation source: Antarctica rocks | place: Antarctica: Victoria Land, Linnaeus Terrace sud | collected 2015-12-21 | reverse complement strand
ACTGTTCCTGATCCCATAAAAGGATCAAAAACAAGATCGCCAGGCTTCGAGCCAGCCAGAAGGCACGTCTGCACAAGCTCAGGCGGAAAGACCGCAAAATGGGCTTCGCGAAACTTACCGAGGGATATATCCCAAACAGTACGCTTGTTTCTACCTAAAGGATGAAACGCTTGATCCCAGCGGGCTGTGTGCAGGTTAGGGTTGCCGCCATTTTTGCCTGCTTCCGGGGTGCTATCGCGTTTTCCAAAATGGTTTCTGCCTCCCCGCATTTTTGAGTTCTCTGAGAAGGTGATATGGGGCTCTCGGATAGAGTCTGCGTCGTAAAAATACTGCGCTTGTTTGCTAAACAAGAAGATATGTTCGTGTGCTACGGTTGGCCTATTCTTGACGGAAGACGGCATTGCATTTGGTTTGTTCCAAATAATTTCGCTGCGGAGCATCCAGCCTGAGTCCTGCAACGCGATAGCTGTTCTCCAGGGAATGCCCAGCAGTTGACCATTCCGGTAGGTGTCCCCAAGGTTCAACCAAAGCGTGCCATCATCTCGCAATATCCGTTTCAGCCGCTGAAAAAGTGTTGCCAGTTTTGAGACATATTCTTTCGGGTCTTCCTCGCAGCCAAACTCCAAAGACTGAGTGTTACTACCTTGTGAGTAGGACCGGTGGCCGAAGTAGGGCGGGCTTGTGATAATAGTCTGAACAATGTCGTTCGGAAGCATGTGAGAAACAGTCCAACTATCTCCACAAAGAATCTTGTCGCTATATTCTTCTGCAACATCCCTGTCATACATTTGATTTCATTCCTCCCAAGAGTAAGCCGTTATGAATTGCCATTAGTCAAAATCTTTTTTCGGTGTCACTGTCCCCTCCAAAACCTGTGCGATGAACGTGTTAAGGGCTTGCTGCTGTTCATCGCTGAATATCTGAAATTGATTTGGGCTGAGGTTGAAAATTGCTGCATGATCCACTTTGTCACGCACAGTCTCTGATTCTCGGGACGCCCAGTTCTTTGCTACGATGACAGCCACAACAAAGCTCTCTGCGCGGCTCTCCCTTACGGCATTAATCGCTGACATAATATCGCGTGTGAACAGGTGCGAGTGACCACCGCCCTCAGTTTCCCTTGTTTTGACAGGAACAAGTATGTCGCGCTCTCCCTGTCCTTCTACACCGATTAATCTTGCACTGACATCATACGTTTCGTTCCAAATCTTGATTTGCCCTGCTGGAATTTCAACTTTAGAACAAATCCCGTAGTTGGAATGGTCAGTAAAGTACTGTTGAACAGCAATAAGCAACGCAGACCGTACTACCGTTTCCCTCTCATGTCCTAAAATGCTTCGGCGTGAGCCTTCAAGCCGGTCAACGATGACTTCACGAACAGCATCCCAAGCAAATGTTTTGAGATTTTGTCTGTACTTGTAGATAAGCGCCGCAAGAGCCTCTATCTCTATGTCAACTCTGCGCCGCTTAGACTGCCTGACTATACGTTGAAGCAGCGGTTCGAGACGCTGCTTTGGAGCATCACGGACCATCCACGAGAAAAAGTAGTAGCAGGCTTTTTGATGAGGATAACTGCGCCCTATGCCATCAAACAGGATGGGAAGCCCTTGTTGCTCATTTGCCGAGTAGCATTGTCGTATGCAGTTTTCTAGCTGCTCTTTAGAAGAAACAAGCATTATCTCATCAAGAAAGCTAGTTGTGTCAAGAACGCGCTGAAAAGTTTTCTCAACCCACAAATAAAAGGGCTTCGCTTGATCGGCAAGCTGACTGAGTTCCACTAAACGAATATGGCTCAAGTCAACAGTGTCAATGATCAACTCGTCAAACGATTTTTCATCAGGCATGAAAATCAGTTGCTTCCGAGCTTCAGTACGCTCATAAAGGCTTCCTGGGGGATTTCGACGCTGCCGATGCTTTTCCTCAAAGCGATGCAGGGATCGCAATGCCCCAGCCGCCGATGACTGCGTACTGAGCGGCTACTGTGGTCAGCAAATCTTGTGCAGTGTTGTGGTAGCTTCTGCTGTCTACTTCTCCAAAATATGTTGAAGGCTTGTCCAAGCGAAAGCCCCCGGCCTCCGTGCCAGAAGCGGGCTGATACGACAAAAACGGGTACTCAGGATTTTTCTGCGCGTCTAGGTCATAAGAGCCGCCTGGCCGTGTGGGCGCAAGTTTTTCCATCGCAATCACATCGGCGACAAGAGTTTTGTGATAGCTCCTGAGTACATCAACGTGAGGCTGAAAGGCGATCAGTTTCTCAATATCGCCAAGAGGGCTATGGGTTGTGAAGACTCTGTCCCACCAGCCCATTGCGCCACTCAGGATAATAAGCGACTTGACTCCAAATTCCGCTGCTTTCATGGCCGAAGCGATGGCCGCAGGATAACGACTAGCTTCATGCAAAATACGGGCATCTTCCAAGTGTCGGATGCCCTCTTCAAAGAAGGCTCGCGTGAGAGCATCACTATTTGGAAACTGAAGATGGGACGAGATGATACTCATGGCTGACGCCCCGGACTGCCGGAAACAAGGAAGCCCAGCGGATTGCTGCCGAGATATTCTGTGGTTTCCTGCGCCAATACCCGGCGTGCGTAACCGGCTGGGTCTTCATAAACGACATCATACCCCTCGCGAACACGGTCCAGTAAACGGTTCTTTGACGACCACCGTGAACCATTAGGATGCTCAAACTCTTCCGGCGTCAGCAGACACAAGCGCAGTTCGCCACGAAGCGGCAACTCTGCGGAGCTGGTAAAAACGACAAAGGGTTGCCCCTGCCAGCCTTCCACGATTTCCAGTAAATCAATATCAAAGGTATTTCCTCTGGTCACAATATCGCCAAATGCAATTATCGCACGCAGCTTTCCCTCGTGCGTCTGAAGATGCGCGTGCATTAGTGTTGTGATTGCCCGGTATTCGTCATACGGGATGCGCGGGGTGGTTTCTATTTCGTAAGCCATTGCTTCCTCCCTACAATAGTTTTTCTTAGTCACTTCCAACTCTCTCAGTCGCTTCCGAGCTTCAGGACGCTCATAAAGGCTTCCTGGGGGATTTCGACGCTGCCGATGCTTTTCATGCGCTTCTTGCCAAATTTTCCATCATTTCTGAGAAAATGTCGTGAAGCTGTTCTTCGTCGTTTGCGTAATCCGGTGCGACAGGATTTACTCGTATAGCCGTTTTCGGCTTGCCGCTTTCCGAATCCTCGTAGCTTTCATAGGTCTGCAAATAGACGGCAATATCGGAGACCTGCTCCGCAACCGGCCGGACGGGTGATGTGCCGTCCAATATATTCAGCAGGTGAAACAGGCAGAGGTCAAGAGAATATCCAATAATGCCCTGTACTTCCTTCTGGTCTGAGGCTTGCAGGGATTGAAACCAGCGAGAGCGTCGAACCATGTCTGTGGGTGGCTGACCGCCCGGCGGGCCATTATGCAGACCTTCCATGATTACTGAAAGCATTCCTTCGTAGCATTCGTTGATGAGCATACCGACAAAAAGCCGACCGGCTTCGTTCTGAGGCATTGGTTGTTCACTATCCGTCATGTGCATGAAATTTCCTTAGCGGTTATGACAGGTTTGCCAAATATTTAGTCACTGCCGAGCTTCAATACACTCATAAACGCTTCCTGCGGGATTTCGACGCTGCCGATGCTTTTCATGCGCTTCTTGCCTTCTTTTTGCTTCTCCAAGAGCTTGCGCTTGCGGCTGATGTCCCCGCCGTAGCACTTGGCGATGACGTTTTTTCTCAAAGCGGAGATGCGCTCGGCGGCGACGACTTTGGCCCCGATGGCGGCTTGGATTTTGATCTCGAACTGCTGGCGCGGGATGACTTCTTTGAGTTTCTCCACGAGTTGTCGGCCCCGTTCCTGGGACTTGTCCCGGTGGGTGATGAACGAAAGCGCGTCTACCGGCTCGTCGTTGATCTTGATGTCGAGCTTCACCAAATTGGACGGCTCGTAGCCGCTGATTTCGTAGTCAAACGACGCATAGCCTTTGGTGCGGGACTTGAGCTGGTCGAAGAAGTCCATCAAAATCTCGTTCATCGGCAGCTTGTAGAAGATCATCACCCGGTCTTTGGCCGGGTACTCTGTGCGAAGATAAACGCCCCGGCGGTCGCGGGCCATGTCCATCACCTGCCCGACATAGGTGGACGGAATAATAATGCTGGCCGTGACATACGGCTCGTCCATGCTGGTAATCTCCGACGGCGGCGGCAGGTTTGCGGGGTTGTCCACTTCCACCATCTCGCCGCCCGTGAGATGCACTTTGTAGATGACGCTGGGGGCCGTGGCGATCAGCGTTAGGTTGAACTCGCGCTCCAGCCGCTCCTGCACGATGTCAAGATGCAGCAGGCCCAGAAAGCCGCAGCGGTAGCCGAAGCCGAGCGCCGCCGACGACTCAGGCTCAAACGTCAGCGCGGCGTCGTTGAGCTGAAGCTTGCCGAGTGCTTCTTTCAGCTCCGGGTACTGGCTGCTGTCTACGGGGTACAGGCCACAGAAAACGACCGGCAGGGCCTGGCGATACCCCGAAAGCGGCTCGGTTGCGCCGTGCTGGGCCAGCGTCAGCGTGTCTCCGACCCGGCAGTCGCCGACGGTCTTGACCGAGGCCGTGATGTAGCCGACTTCGCCGGTCATCAGTTTTTCGACAGGCTTCATGCGCGGCGAGAAGATGCCGACGCCGGTCACGTCAAAGGTCTTGCCCGATGCCATCGCCCGTATTTGCGTTCCGGCGGCGATCTCGCCGTCGCGGACGCGCACATAGGCGACAACGCCTAAGTAGGCATCAAAGTGGCTGTCAAAGATCAGCGCCCGGAGCGGCTTACCGGGATCGCCCTGCGGGGGCGGGACGCGCCGGACAATCGACTCTAAGATTTCTTCGGTGCCGATGCCTTCTTTGGCAGAGGCGCGAATGGCTTCGGTGGCGTCAATCGCCAGCACTTCCTCGATTTCTTCGGCGACGCGGTCGGGGTCGGCGGCAGGCAAGTCAATTTTGTTGATGACCGGCACGATCTCCAATTGACTGTTGAGCGCCAGATTGACATTGGCGAGCGTCTGCGCTTCGACGCCCTGCGCGGCGTCCACGACCAGAACCGCTCCTTCGCAGGCGGCAAGCGACCGGGAGACTTCATAGGTAAAGTCCACATGCCCCGGCGTGTCAATGAGATTTAGCTCATACGTCTGCCCGTCATGCGCTTTATAATTCAGCCGCACCGCCGCCATTTTGATCGTGATGCCGCGCTCCCGCTCGATGTCCAGCGAGTCTAAAAGCTGCTCCTGCATGTGCCGCCGCTGGACTGTTCCGGTGAATTCCAGCAGTCTATCGGCAAGCGTAGACTTGCCGTGGTCAATATGGGCGATGATGCAAAAGTTGCGAATGTGTTTCTGGTGATCTTGTTGGTCTGCTAATTCTGTCATTGTGCCTTTATTATACCCGGCACAGGGCGTTGAGAGGAAAAACCGTCATCGGCGGCGAATAGTTCAGCCTGACATTCAGTGAAGTCAGCCACGAAGGATTACAGAAAATGCAGTTCAAGCCCATTTTTCTCTGCGGCGCATTCCTCGCCGCACTCTGCCTGCTGGGGATGCGCCCGGCAGCGGCTCAAATGCCAATAGTTCAAACCCCGACTGCCGGGACGCCGGTGAAGGTCGCCTGCGTCGGCGACAGCATCACGGCGGGAGTTGGGTCAAGCAAAGAGCAAAGCAACTACCCAAGCCTGCTCGCCGATCTGCTGGGGCCGGGGTACACCGTCGCAAACTTCGGCGAAAGCGGGGCGACGCTTCTGAAGAACGGCGACAGTCCCTACAAGCAGCGCGGCAGCTACGCACGCAGCGCGGCGTTCCTGCCGAATGTCGTGATTATTCTGCTGGGAACAAACGATTCCAAGCCGCAGAACTGGGCGCATAAAACTGAGTTCGCGGCGGACTACGCCGCCCTGATGGATTACTACGCTGCTCTGCCGACGCACCCCAAGCTGTTTGCCTGCCTGCCGACGCCCGTGCCGAAGCCCAACTACGGCATTAATGAGCCGGCGGTGCTGGAGGAGCTGCCCCTCATCCGCCAGGCCGCCTTGTTGAAGGGAGCGACAATTATTGACGTGCACAGCCGAATGCCGAGCGACAACGCCGATTTCGTGGACGGGGTGCATCCAAACGACGCCGGCTATGTCCTGCTTGCCGGCGCAATTTATCAGGGCATGACCCATGCCCCGGTCATCCTGCCGGCCGCGAACCGGAAGTTCTACGGCAGCGTGACGGCGACGTTGCAGCCGCCAACTCCAAATGCGGTGATGCGCTACACAGTGAACGGAGCCAGTCCGACGCGCTCTTCCGCGCTGTATAAAGGCCCGCTTGTTTTGACGCGCACGACAACCCTGAAAGCACAGGCATTCCAGGGAAAGTCGCCGCTCGGCTTGGTATCCACGGCGACATTCAGTACATTGGTTCCCCTGCCGGCGCAGACCCCCTCAGCCACCGATCCCAGCCTGGCCTATGCCTACTACGAAGCTGCGTTCCAGACCACGGCGGACTTCAGCGGTCTCACCCCGGCTGCGACTGGTACGACTCCCGACTTTAGCCTCACGCCTCGCAAGCGAGACATAAACTTCGGCTTCAAGTACGACGGGTACATCAATGCGCCGGTCACCGGCCTGTACACGTTCAGCACGACTTCCGACGACGGCACTTCGCTCGACATAGACGGTCAGACCATAATCGCCAGCAACGGTCCGCACGGAGCAATGGCCGCGGCTGGGCAGGTTGCTCTCGCCGCCGGCAAGCATCGCTTCACCTTGTTCTATTTCCAGGACGGCGGCGACTTCAGCCTAAGCGTCACTTGGCAGGGGCCGGGCATACCGGCTCAGACCATTCCCGTCTCCGCCCTGTCCCACGCCCACCCGTGAAACAACAAAAAAACTTTATATAAAAATCCTGAAAGGCATGGTACAATATAACCGGCTCGCAAAAGTGCGGTCACGAGTGCAGTACGCTGCACGACAACTGCGGAAACGGGAATGCCATGACCCTGGAACTGATCGAGCGGCCTGAAAGCCGTGCCGAGAACACTGCCGAAGCCTTGCACGAGTGCGCCACCTGCCGTCACAAAAGCCGGGTTTATCTCAGCGCCCCGACCGGAACGCAAACCGCCGCCGTCTGGCGCTGCGGCAAGCTGTCCCAGAAGACGCAGCGCGAAGTCATCGTGCAGCCCCACGAGAACTGCTTTGAGCATCGCAGCTTGTCCGATTACTGGGAGCAGACAGATATGGTGCTGGTTCGCTGAAATTGGCCCTCCGCGCAAAGCGCGAGGGCCAATTTTTTTCGAGCGTTTTTTACGATAATGGGCAATTGATTTCAATCAAATGGCCGTCCGGGTCGCGGAAATGCGCCGTGCGGATGCCCCAATCCGGCCTGTCTGCCGGCTCCGAGACGAGCGCAACCCCTTTGGCCCGCAGCGCATCAGCCGCTGCGTCCACGTCTTTCGTCGCCAGAACAAGCACCACGTCGTCCTGAGCGCCTGCGTCTGCCCCGACGGCTTCGGCCATCAGCTCCCGCTGAAACAAGGCGATGACCTGACCATTCGCGTCAAAGTCCGCATAGACATCCTCTTCCGAGCCGAAGGTCGGCGTGAAGCCGAGCGTGTCCCGGTAAAAGCGAAAGCAAGCAGGGAAATCGGAAACAAGCAGGCGAATGTGCGGCGACTGGAACATGGTGTTTTCTCCTTTGCTGATAAAGGCAAACATAAGTTTGCCCGGCTTATTTTAACAGAGAAAAAGCAGGCTGTCAAGCGCTGTTATTGGGGAGTGGAAGCGTCGTGCCGCAGGCGACGCAGTGCTGGTCCCGGCGCTTTGCCTGGGTTTGGCAGTGGGGACAGAGGCGGACATTCTTGGGCAGGGTAGACGCACCGCACTGCGGGCAGAACTGCGCCGACCGAGACAGCGGCCACCGCGCCTGGCAGACCCGGCAGCGGGCGCGGGCAGTGCGCGTATAAATCCAGACGGTCACCGGATCACCCGGCAGCCCAATCACGCTCCCCAGCAGCAGAATATACGCGCCCTGTTGGGTCCAGCCCAGCCCGACACCCAGCAGATTGGGGTTGGGTGTGTTCAAGTTCGCCACTTCCACATCGGGGATATGAAACTGGTCCAGCAGGCGGTTGATGGAGACCGAGAAGTTCATCTGCGCCCCTGCGAGCTGAAACTTCAACCGCTCCGGCACCCGCTTCTGCCCCTCGGCGGTCCACTGAAGCACCAGCATCGCCCCGACCAAACACAACACCGGCGAGCGCCGCATTCCCAAAAAGACCAGCACGGCGACCGCCAGGCACTGCCCGCCCCACAGAAACGCCCAGCCCGGCAGATTGATCTCAATGTTGTGAAAGACCCGAAACGTCGCCCACGGCGACAGCGTCCCGGCCACGATGCCTGCCGCGCCGCCAAGTATCAGCAGCATCGCGAGAGCGTTTCGGAGGCGCGAGAGGAATGGGGGCAGTGTAGGAATCATGTCAGCAGATGGACATTGACAGTCGGCGCATTACGGGCCGCCTGGTTGGGAAGGCCCCGGTCAAACGTCAGCAGGCGCGTTGAATAAGTCAGCGACAATTCCTCAGCGAGAGCAATGTAGATTGCATCAGCGGACCGGCTGGCTCCATATCCCATGCAGATTTGGTCAGCACGGCGAATAAGCAAAGCGTCGCCGTTTGGCGGCGGCTCAACATTCTTCATCAGCGCCTCAAAGTCCAAAATCGCCTGCCGATATTCCGTCGGCGTCAGCAAGGCGTTTGTAAGCTGATTACGAAGCGCATAAAGCGCTTCCGAGACGATGACGCCCGGCGCAAAAAAGACATAGCCGCGGCTTGTATATTGGGCGAGTGTTGATTTGGCTTTTACCTCAGTCGCAGCTTCTTTTGCCGAAACCGAAATCGCCACATTGGCATCTAAAACGACTGTGCCTTTAATCGTGAGTGGGTTCCATGCCATAAAGCGGTCCTGTCCTTCCCTGACGTATGATCTCGACGCTGTTGCCAAGTGTCTGCTGCCGGTCTTTTTGACGGATTTCAATCTCATGCAGCGCGGCCAGCATCCCTTCGTTGGGTGGACCAACAGTAGGAATGTCCATTTCCTCCTCTGCGGCTTCCAGTTCCACAATAACCGTCAGACGCTTACCCGCTAGCTCATCTGCATGAGCCGCGATTTCTTCCCAGGTGCCTTCCAAAATTTGCTGTTCCATTGGGGCTGTTCTCCTTGCGTTGATAGTACCCTATCCTTCGGCCAATGCGCGGCGGAGGAAGCCGCCGACGTGGGAAAGGCGGGCGCGGGCGTCGTCTACCGGGATGCCGAGCTGGAGCATGAGAATGGCGAGCTTGGCGGAGCCGCCGGACTGGACCAAAGCGGCTTCGGCGCGTTCGGGGGCGGCGCGGGTGACTTGGCGGATGATGCGGACGGCGCGGGCTTGGAGCTTTTTGTTGGACGCCTGAACGTCTACCATGAGGTTGCCGTAGGTCTTGCCGATCTCGATCATCGCGCCCGTCGAAATCATGTTCAGCACCATCTTCTGCGCCGTGCCGCTTTTGAGGCGGGTGGACCCGGCAAGGATTTCCGGGCCGACAATGGGCGCGATGGTGACGGCGGCGATGGCTTCCACTTCCGAAGGCCGGTTGTTGGTCAAGGCGATCACGGATGCGCCGCGCCTCACGGCCTGGCGCAGTGCGCCCAAGACGAACGGGGCCTGGCCGGACGCGCTGATGCCGACAACGGTGTCGCGCTCGTTCACGTCGGCGTCAATCACTGCCGCCTCGCCGAGGTCCGGGTCGTCTTCCGCGCCTTCGGCGGCCCGGAACATGGCGCTGGGGCCGCCCGCAATCAGGCCGACGACCATCCCCGGCGGGACGCCGAAGGTCGGGGGGCATTCGGCGGCGTCGAGAACGCCCAGCCGTCCGCTGGTTCCTGCGCCGAGGTAAATCAGGCGTCCGCCGGCCCGAAGCGAGGCGGCGGCCCGCTGAACGGTGCGGGTGATGTGCGGGATTTCGAGGGCAACGGCGGCGGCGACTTCGGCGTCTGCGGCGTTCATCAGCCGCAGGCGGGTCTCGGTGTCCAGCGCGTCAATATCCGCGAGTTCCGGGTTAATGGCCTCGGTCGTCAGCGCTTCAGTCTTTGTGGGCGTGTCTGTCTTGAGCATGGGAACCGGCCTTTTAGGGAAACGTGTTATACTAATGACACGTTAAACAGTAATCTTTGAATGGGGTATGAATATCTTATGCCGACTTATGGCTACGAATGCCTTTCCTGCGACAACCAGTTTGAAATTTTTCAGAGCATCAAAGACAATGCTCTGACGACCTGCGCCGAGTGCGGCGGCACGCTCCGCAAGCGGATTTACCCCGTCGGCATCTCGTTCAAAGGCTCCGGCTTTTATGTCAACGACTACGCCCCCAAGCCCGCCGGGAGTTCCAGCGCGTCCGGCAGCGGCGACGCTTCTGCCGAGCCGGCGAAAAGCGACACGAAGGCTGAGACGACGACTGCCGAGCCGAAAAGCGAGACGAAGACTGAGACGAAGGCGGAAAGCAAGTCTGAGACCAAATCCGAAAGCAAGCCGGAAGCGAAGACGCCGGCTGCGGCGTAGCCGATTTCAGGACCATGCGTTGAAACGCACGGCTAACCAGCGCAGACGCTACAAAACACCGCTTCGCGGGGTTAAGAAAAGACCAATATCCCAGTGCCGCGAAGCGGTACTTCTTAGCGTCTTCGCTGAATAGCCGTGTCCTTTAGGACATGGTTCTTGATAACATGGTTCTTTATCTGCTACTCTCCCCATTAACACAAAACCCCGCGCCGTTCGGCGCGGGGTTTCTTTTGTTGTACGCAGCGCCGGGCGCTACTTGCGGCTGGTGACCAGCAGGTGGCCGGTGGCGGCATCGAACTGAACCGTGGCATCCATTGCGACAGCGATGAACGAGAGCGGGACCATTGTCCGGCCCAGCAGCAGGTAGGGCTTGCCGTCCAGCGTGACCTGCTTGGCATTCACCTGGGCGCGGTTATCGCCCAGTGTCAGCAGAATGTCTTTGGAAGCACTCTTAGCCCGAACCGTGCTGGTCGAAGACTGCCAGGTCAGCGTGCCGCCGCCCTGCTCGAAAATCTGGCGCAGGGGGCCGAACAGAATGCGGTTCTGGGCGGTCAAGGGCCGGTCCATCGTGACCGTCGTATGGTTGAACAGCAGGGTGCGCTGGCCGGCGCTCCGCAGCAGGTCGCTCATCATCCCCATCGGCAGATGCACATGCAGCGCGTGCATCTTCAAGGGCGCGTGAAGCACCGGGCGCAGAGTCGTCTTTGCGGCCGGCGTTGACAGCATGGAAGCGTGCGGCAGGGCCACAAACGGGGATGCCAGATCGTTCCCCGGCAGCCGGATAGACGCGATCTGCGGCAGCCGCGCTTTGCTGCCGGTCCGGGCCGGAGTTTCGGCCATCAGCGCCTGCGCTTCCAGGTCAGAGGCGGGGCGTGCGACTATGGTCTTGTCTGCCGCCCGGAGCGGCTTGAAGCTGCGGACGCGGGCCGGGTGAACCGCCGCAGGAGCCGTCTGTTCGGCGGCAAACGGCGTGGACAACTCCGACGCAAAGTCTAAGCTGCCGAACCGGAGCGAGCCGGCCCCGGAAGTCAGCTGCCGGACAATCTCGCGGGTAGACAGAGCGTGGCGCGGCAGGAGCGAGGCGATTTTTGCCTCGGAAAGCGGCTTCTTCGGCACGGCGATATGCATCGGCCCGGCGAGCAGCGGCCGAATGAGCGGCGCGGCGGCGCGGCGGATTGACTTGACGACCGGGGCGGCGTCGAGCAGGTCATGGCGGATGCTGGTTTCGCCGCCGGGATTGTTGACATACAGGCGCAGGGTCTTGGCGTGGCCGACACTCGGCGTGCCGTTGTAGCCATACGCTTCAATCGTGTGGTAGCCGTTCGAGTAAGCCGTCGTGTCCCACTCAAACTCATAGGGCGCATAGTTACGGAGCGTCTTAAACGTCTTGTCAATAAACAGCGAGACATAGGGCGCTTTGCCGCTTGGGTCGGAGGCTTCGACGCGCAAAGTGATGACGCCCTGAACCCGCCCGTCGGGAGTCGGGCTGAGGAGGCGCAGGGTGGGCGGCAGGCCGCCCGACAGCGCCGGGTCGGTCGGCAGGGAAAGCACCGGGCCGGCCGGGTTCGGGCTAAGGAGCGGCACGGCATTGCCGTCCATGCCGTTAAACGTGAACTGGCTTTTGGCGGACTGCACTTCCTGGTCGGCGGCGGTCGCGCGAATGACGATCTGATGCGGCCCCGCCGAAATCTGGCCGGCGTCTACCAGAAACGACACGACGCCGCGTGTTTCCGGCGCGTCCAGCGTTTTGGTCGCCGCTTTGGCCCCGTCAATAAACAGCTCAATCGCGATAATCTGGTTTGCCGGGCTGCCCTGATAGAAGGCCGAGATTTCGACCGGCTTGACGCCCGACAGCGGCACATGCGGGTCTGGGCTGAGAATGGTGACGCCGACGTCGTTCGCGCCCGCCGCGGCAAGCGACGGATGCGGCGCAGCGTAGGCGCGGTGCGGGCCGAGCAGACTCAGGCCAAGTGTCGCGGCCAGCACGGCGGCAGCGCCGGCAAGGCTTCGTGCCGATTTGCTGTTGCAAGACTTTTGGATCGAAATGTTCATCAGAGCCTCCAGGCAGAGTGTGTAATGCAAGCGTGTGTAATGCAGCGGTGGGTTGGTCGGCAGCGGACTGGACAATAGGCGGGCCGCAAGCCAGCGACAAAAACCAACAAGCGGGCAGAAAAACAGGTACACGCTACTTTAACATAGCTTGCCGAAAATGTCAAGCGTTTGTTTTGCTGTTTTGCTTGCCGCTGTCGGATTTGGCTTGTTGCCCGTGATGGCGTCTGCGCCGTCGCCGCTGGGATAGTTCGCGCCGCGCCGCAAAATAGTGGCCGACGTGGATGTTGGCGTCGGAACCCCGGCATCAAACAAGCCGCGCTTGATGCCGGCCAGAGCGTCGGACTCGGTCTTGACCTGCGAGGCTTTATGCGGCTTCGCCCAGTAATATAAGCGCCAGCTTAATACGTCATTGCCGCTGTCTACGGCGTAAGCACGCAGGAACGGGGCGGGGTCAGCGGCGACCTCGTCGTTCTCGGTGACGACTTTCAGGGCTTCCCGCTCCACGGCGGCGCTGTCGGCGGAGAGGCTCGTGTCAAAGTCTACGGTGTAGCGCCGCTGCCCCAAGCGAGTGTGGTTGATGACCGGGCCGGTGAACACGCTGCTGTTGGGGATGACCACCATGTCGCCGCTGTAAGTGTGCAGCGTGGTGGTGCGGATTTGAATATCTTTGACTGTTCCCTCAAAATTGCCGAGAGTCACCTGGTCTTCCAGCTCAAAGGGCCGGGCGAACAAGAGCAGAATGCCGGCAATGAAGTTTTCCAGGATGTCTTTTAATGCAAAGCCCAGCGCAAAGCCGGCGACGCCGAGGCTGGCAATCACGGTGGTGACATTGACGTTCGCCGCGCTCAAGGCAACCAAAATGCCGATGACCAGCGTCAGCAGGTAAATGGAGCGGGCAATGAGTGTCCGCACGGCCCAGGGAATGTGCGAGACTTTTGCCAGAGCTTGGCGGGCCACCTGGCGGGCCAGCACGGCCAGCCAGTAAAACAACAGAAACAAGATAATGGCAATCAGCAGGCGCGGGACAAATGAGACAATCCGGTGCAGCGTGTTTTGCAGGGGAACAAGAAAGGCTTGTGTGTAACTGTTCATAGGGCTTGTTTTTCTGATTGGCGAGATTTACTGATTGGTGAGGCCGCTTGGCGCATCGCTCACCGCCGAATTCTCGTCGGCGCTGCTCGAACCGCCGGAAGGCTTGCCGCCGGGAGCGTTTTCGGTTGTTCCCCACAAAAACTTTTTGTCGCTGCATTCGCGGGTGAGGACCGAGCGGATATGCAGGTCAACAGCGCTGCGCCCCGTTTTCTTGCGGATGTCCCCTTCCAGCCGGGCGCAGGATGCGGGCGTGATAACCCAGGGAGCACGGACAACGGCGGTCAGCAGAGTCCGGTCGCCGAAGCCGGTCGCTGTCAGCTCGGTCAAAGTCGCCGCCCCGCTGCCGCTGAGTTCCGTGCGGAGCAGCTTTTCGGCCTGCGAGCGCAGAGTTTCCTGCGCCAGCGTCTGCTGGAAGCTGCGGCCTAAAAAGACCGCCAGCGCCAGCAGCAGCAGGGCGCTCGGCGCAAATGAGCGCATGACCGTCTTGTGATCCAAATGCGCCAGCCGGTGAAAGCCGCTCAGCCAGAACACCAGCGATGTCACCGACTGAATGGCGACAAGGTTTGTGGCGAACAGCAGGAACGCCCCGCCGCCTTCGCGGTACAGGCCGTGCGCGAGGCAGATGCCGCAGGAGCAGAGCGGCGGAACCAGGGCCGTGGCAATCGCCACCCCGACAAGCCCCGCGCTCAGGCGCGGCGTCACCGTCGCATACGCCCCCGCCGCCCCGCCCGCCAGGGCGATAATGAGGTCCAGAATGCTCGGCGACGTGCGCCCGACAATCTCGCTGCCGAGGCTGATGTCAGCGTGGATTTTGCCGATGATGAAGCTGAGAGCCAGCACCAGCGCGGCCCCGCTGAACTCCGCCAGCAGGGCGCGGCGCAAAAGTGGCTGATCGCCGTCCACCAGCGCCAGCGCGATGCCGGTAATCGGCCCCAGCAGCACGGCGATAATCATGGCTCCGATAATCACGGCGACGCTGTTTTCCAGCAGGCCGTAGCTTGCCACGATTGTCGCCAGCCCGTTCATCAGCAGGTACGGCACGTTCAGCGCGGCATGTGCGTGGATGGAGCGCCGTATCACCTCCTGCGGCGTTTCTTCCGCTTTCTGCTGCTCGTTCAATGCCTTTTCGTCGGCCTTGTCTGTGTCAGCTTTGTCTTGCTCGGTTTCTACTGCGGCCATTAAGCGGAATTCCTGAGTTCATCCCTCGGTGCGGATTCTGTTGTTTTGCAGGCGTTCAGAGGTCACGCAAGCAGCCCAGAGAAAGTACCCTGCCCTGAACGGCAGGGCTTCAAAAGTGCAAACCCCCGCCTGCGCGGGCGAAGATGTAGGAGCGGGAGAGGATAGCGTAGAAATCCGATGCCCGCGAAGGCGGGGAGTTGCTTGACCAAAGCACGGGGGTTCAGCCCCGTGTCTCTTCTCTGAGAACTTACTTCGGATGCTTCATTTTGGGATGCTCCCGCTTTCCGGCGCGGCAGGTTTCGCAGGAGCGCCAGCATCTCGTCGAGCTTGTCGCCGGTTTCCTGGATGCGCCGGTCGGTTTCCTGGATGCGCCGGTCGGCTTCCTGCGCCGCCGGGTCCTGCGCCTCTAGTGCGTCAAGCGCCGCCGTGACTTCGCGCAGGCGATGGGCCTGCGCGGCGGACAGTTGGCCGTGACGCTCCTGCGCGGCAAGCGCTTGATACTCCTGCACCCAGGCCTGCTCTTGTTCCCGTCCCGGTTCCTGTTCCCGCCCCGGAACTCGCGGCAGGTGCGCGGTCAGCAGACGATGCGCGGCTTCGGCAGGCGGCAGCCCTTCCTGCCGGGCCACTTCGGCCAGGCTTGCTTCTTCGGTGGGCGTCAATTCCAGCGTCAGTGTCATGGTGCGTCTCCTTGCTCGTGCGATTATACCTTGTCACGGCCTGCCGTGTCCGCGCCTTTCACTAAAGCAGTTTCGGCATCGGTCAGGCCATATAGGCCATACACCATCTCGTCAATCTGCCGGTCCAGCGTGTCGCATTTGCACTGCCAATGTGCAGTTTCACTCTTCATTTGGTCCCTTACCTACAACCGCAGGGATTAGCTTAGTGCTGCTATCGGCTGTCTGCCTCGACTCCGAGACTCAACTTGTGCTGATCTCGGTAAACTCAAAATTAGTACTGTGATTTTGTTCTACTACATCTTTAAACCTTGACGTACAAATTGCTACGCAGGGCAGAAACTCAGAAATGAACAAGTCGTACCCACACAAAGAGTTTTCTTTCACAACGAGGTCAACATCAGACGAAAAATCAAAGTCATGTAAAGGATCAAACAGGGTGAAATAGCATTTTGGGCAGTGCTCCAATACGGAAACTCCCATTGCGGGAAAATCAACCTCACATCCAACCGCAATCTTCAAATGATGATACCGCGGAGGAGTGACAGTTTCAATTACCGAACCTGTTGCTTGAATTATGTTAAGCGGAAAAGGCTGAAAGCTTTCAACGCCGCCACTCTGCAAATGAAGCAGGGCGGCTTCTGAGATGATGAAGAATGAATGGGAACCACACCCCAATATATCGGGGTAAGATGTACCGTCCTCGACCTCAGCATCAAGAGCGCGTTCAGGATAGCGACCTGGATACAGCCTGCCTCTGTTGCAGACATCGCATCTTTTGCTAATCGTCGCCAAGTCAGGGAGGGCTGTCCAAGCCCAGGTCCATTGTTTTTCTTCAATGGTGTTGTCATCAACCGAATAAAGTGTCATCTAATTGCTCTTTTTCAAGACAGAAGAAAGAGGGTAGGGGCAAGCCCTACGCCCTACAACATCAAATCCGAATGCCGCGACGCGGTATCTTATCCTCTGCGCTGATTACTCCACTAAAGCCTTAGCCGTGCCGTTTACGGCATGGTTGAGGATGGCATGGTCTCATCGCTATTCTACCAGATTATGCCAATGCGCGGACTCGCGTGGTATAATAGGCAATCTTATCCCCTTTCCGTAGGAGACCACTTTTGACCGCTCGCGCTTCGTTTTTTGCTTCTTCGTGTTTTGCTTTTGCGTGTCTTGCTGCGCCGCTTGTTGTCACCGGCTGCGGCCATCATTCCGCTACGGCGGACCTGCACGCGCCCGCCGGCAATGTGTTCCGGTATCCCATCAAGACCTCGCCGACGACGTTTGACCCGGCGCTGGTGCAGGATGGGGACACGATTGATGTTTTGCAGCAGGTCTTTGAGGGGCTGGTGCAGTGGTCGCCCAAGAACACGATTGTGCCGTGTTTAGCCGAAAAATGGGATGTCAGCCCGGACGGCCTGACTTACACGTTCCATTTGCGGCCCGGCGTCAAGTTTCAGGACGGCAGCCCCGTGACGGCCTCCGATGTGCTGTATTCCATGCGCCGCTGTTTGGACCCCAAGCTCCTTTCGCCCGTCGCGCTGAATTATTTGGGCGACATCAAAGGCGCGAAAGAGTTAAGCAGCGGCAAGGCGGCGGAGCTGTCGGGCGTCAAAGTGGTCAACCCGTCCACCGTTGCGATTACGATTACGAAGCCCAAAGCCTACTGGATTGACACGCTGACATATCCGACGGCCTATGTCGTTTCCCAGGCCGAAGCGAGGCCCGGCGTTCCCTTGACCGCAGACGACGACGAGAAAGGCGCGGGAACCGGGGCGTTTAAGCTGACCGCGTATGTTCCCGACTCGAAAGTCACGCTGGCCGCGAACAGCGCCTACTGGGGCGGTGCGCCGAGGCTTGTCGGCATTGAGCGTCCTGTGATTATTGACGCCGGAACGCGGCACGACGAATATGTGCGCGGCGATGTGGACATGCTGCAATTCGAGTCCCCAGGCGACTTGGACAACGACTCGAAAGACCCGGCGCTCAAAGATCAAGTGAAGCTCTTCAAACGCGCCTCCACCTACTACTTAGGGCTGAACCAGAAAGCCTTCCCGGCGTTTGCCGATGTCCGTGTCCGGCAGGCGCTGGCGTATGCCACCGATAAACAAAAGATCGTTCAAGTCGTGTTCGCGGGCAAGCGCGACGCCGCGCAGGATATTCTCGCCGAAGGCATTCCCGGCTTTGACCCGAAGTTCCAGGGCCTGCCGTATGACCCCGCAAAAGCTAAAGCCTTGCTCGCTGCCGCCGGCCACGCGAACGGCGCAGGCATTCCGCCTATCCCATTAGCCTACCGGCAGGGGCAGCCGGAACTCGAAAAAACAGTGGTGTTGATCCAGCAGATGTGGAGCGACAATCTAGGCATTCAGGTCAAGCCGCAGGTGACCGAATGGAGCGCGATGCTGGACCGCGAAGATAAGAACGCTTTAGAATGCTACCATATCCGCTGGGCCGCCGACTATCTGGACCCGCAGGACTATTACAGTGTCCTGCTGCGCTCCAATGGCCCGGAAAACCATGTCGTCTACTCTAACCCAAAATACGATGCCCTCTGCGATGCCGCCGATGTCTCGCAGAACCCGGCGCAGCGGGCCGCGCTGTACCGGCAGGCGGCACGCATCGCCGCCGACGAAGTGCCGATGATCCCGCTCTACTACCAGCAGGATGTCGAGCTGATCAAGCCCTATGTCTCCGGCCTCGATGACGGCCTGATGGGCCATCTGCCGTACAAGCATCTGACGCTGAACCGCTAGTCTGAACAACAAAAATCAGTCAGCGAGGGATAGGAACCAGGCAAAAGAAGAACTGAGGTAGTCTGATGATTAAATGTGCGCTCACGGTCTTTGTGTCTTTGCTTTCTGGAGTGATGTTGATCCTGCCTGCTTTAGCACAGGACGATCTTCCTCTGAAAACGCCGAAGCCGATCCTATATTACATGGGGGAAGTAGGCCATCATATCGTTCCAGCGTCAGTAGGGCAAGCAGCCGAACTGGATAGGCAAGCCGACGCTCTTCGCCGCTCCGGCGATCTTGACGCCGCCCAAAAACTGTACCGTGAAGCGATTGTTACCGCTCCTCTTGTGGATGCTTATATGCACTATGCGGACATCCTCGCAACCAAAGGTAACCCTGCCAAAGCTGCAGAAATCTATCGGTATGTGATACCTCCTTTGCCCGAGACTCCAGAGAAACAAGGGACGCTTCGATCCATACCTCTTTTTCGTCTCGCTCTGTATCTCTCGGAAGCAGGGAAGACACAGGAAGCTCTCCAGATTTATCCCTATGCCACTTTTGACAGCGGGAGTTGTATTGGTGTGCTGCCTAAGTTGGAGTTCATCAACAAACAAGGATTTGATCGAGTGCTTTTCCGAGCGGCTTGTCATCTGGGCATTGGTCTTGAATTGAGGAATGGGACCGACCCCGACTACCCCTCGGGTTTTCCGTCGGTTGACCCGATGGCTGTTCCGTCGGAACGTAAAGAGATTGTCGAAGCGACAGTTCTAGAGCCGGATTGGACGAAAGCATGGCTCGCACTGGCTAATGAGATGGAGGAAGAAGTTTCGGAAAATTTTGGTTCTACTCCGAAACAAAGGTCAAACAATATCTTATTAGGTCGAGAGGCGGCCACCCATTATTTGGAACTTGCCAAGCGCCCAAATTCTGGGGAAACACCTCTCGAAGTTCAGATAGTTGAGTCATGGAGAATCCGCTGGTTCAACCCAATATGGATGCAGTCCAGAGGCAGTTGATAAATTTACGCAGTCCCTGCTTATGTTTGCTAGACGCTTTTACGAAAAGCAACACCGTCAGACAGCCCAGTAACGCACTATTTACTACTTATCCACCCTCGCAGCGCCGCGAACAGAAAAGGCCATACTTGACATCGTTTCCACTTTCGCGGACACGCTTCGCCTTGATTGCCGCGCTGCTTTCACTGCTCGCCCTTCTCACCGGCTGCGGCCACCATCACAGTGTAGGCAGCGCGTCCGGCGGGAATGTCCTGCGGGTCGCCATGCAGACTGCGCCGGTGACATTCGACCCGGCTATGTGCCAGGATGTCGAGACCGGACAGATGCTTCAGCAGGCATACGAAGGGCTTGTCCAGTACGCGCCGGACAACAAAGTCGTGCCGTGCCTGGCCGAGAAATGGGACATCAGCCCCGACGGCCTGACCTACACGTTCCACCTGCGGCCCGCAAAGTTCCAGAACGGAATGCTCGTGACTGCCGACGATGTGGCGTATTTCCTGCTCCGGGCGCTGAACCCCAAGCTGTCGTCTCCCGTCGCGCCCGAATACATGGGCGACATCAAAGGGGCGCTTGATGTCTACAACGGCAAAGCGGCAGCGCTCATGGGCATCAAAGTGGTGGACCCGAAAACGCTCGCCATTACGATTACGTCCCCAAAAGCCTACTGGATTGACACGCTGACTTACCCGACCGCCTGGGTAGAATGCAAAGCAATCACCCAAAAAGAAGGCACGACCGCTCTCACCGACGCAGACGCCGAGGCGGGCGCAGGCACGGGCGCGTTCAGAATCACGCGCTTTGTCAAAGACCAGGAAGTGGATTTTGACGCCAACCCCAATTACTGGGGCGGTGCGCCGAAGGTTTCTGGGCTGGCGATGCCGGTCATCTTAAACGCCGGCACGCGCCATGAAGAGTTTGCCGCCGGGAAGATAGACCTCATGCGCGGCCTGCAAATCGGGGACTTGCAGACGGATAAAACCGACCCGCCTTTAAAGTCGCAAATCAAAATCTGGCCCCGCGCCGGGGTCTACTATTTTGCCTTGAACGAAGCCGTCTACGCGCCTTTCAAAGACCGGCGTGTCCGGGCCGCGTTCGCCTATGCGACCGACAAGCGGAAGATTTCCGAAGTCGTCACGCAAGGCGTCTACCCCGCCGCGCCCGACCTGCTGCCCCTGGGCATTCCCGGCTCCGACCCGCACTTCAAAGACCTGCCGTATGACCCTGCGAAAGCCAAAACGCTGCTGGCCGCCGCCGGCCATGCCAACGGCGCGGGCCTGCCGCCACTAGAAATATACACCAACGAAAAGAACCCGCTCGGCCAGAAGACTATGGACGTGCTGCGCCAGATGTACGCGCAGTTAGGGATTACGGTCAATGAGCGTCAGATGGAGTTCGGCTCAATGATCGCCGCCATCAACAAAAACGCCGTTGTTCCAAGCTTTGTTTTCGGCTGGTACGCCGATTATTTGGACCCGCAGGACTTCTACAGCCTGCTGCTATCGTCGCAGAGCCAGGAAAACCACACCGGCTACTCCGACCCGCAGTTTGACGCCCTCTGCGCCCGCGCCGATGTCGAGCGCAACCCGGCAAAGCGCACCGCGCTGTACCGGCAGGCCGCGCAAATTGCCGCGTCCGCGCCGCCGCGCATTCCGCTCTACTACGCCGTAGACCCGGAGCTGATTAACTCTCGCGTCCACGGCATTGACGATTGTTTAATGGGCCATTTGCCCTACAAGCGGGTGACGCTGAAGTAAAGGCAAGCAGAAATAAAGGCAAGCAGGAACCGGCACTTCCAGTGCCGGTCTACTGGTGAATGAAAGTCACTGTGTGACTACGGAATAGAACAATGTGACGGAAACTAATCTTCAGTCGCGGAGCAGATACGAAGTAATGCTGTCTTCAGCATACTTTCACTCAATAGTAGACCGGCACTTCCAGTGCCGGTGCATTGATCCGGCTCTAAAAATTATGGCACGATTTTTATTACAGCGCATCGGACTGGCCCTGCTTTCGATCTGGGCCGTCTGCACCCTCACGTTCTTTATTGCGTTTCTCGCGCCCGGTGACCCCGCCGAGCTTGCGGCGGGGCAGCACTCGGACCCGGCGACGCTGGCGCATATCCGGCATGAGTTCGGGCTGGACAAGCCGCCGCTGGAACGCTACGGCCTCTATTTGTGGGACGCGGCGCACGGCGACCTCGGCAAGTCGTACTACACGGGCGAGCCGGTCACGGCGTTCATCAAGCGCGGCCTGCCGAACACGGCGCTGCTGGCGACGGCGGCGATTTTACTGGCGCTGCTGGTCGGTATTCCAATCGGGCTGGTCGCCGCGCTGAAGCCGAACACGTTTTTGGACCGCATTCTGATGGCGACGGTGCTGGTCGGGGTCACGCTGCCGAGCTTTGTCTTAGCGCCCGTGCTGATTCTGATCTTTGCGCTGAAACTTGGCTGGCTGCCGGTAGCTGGGTGGGGCGAACCGGAATACATTATATTGCCCGCCGTCGTGCTGGCCGCCCGGCCTGCCGCGCTGATTGCCCGGATGACCCGCGCCTCCATGCTGGAAACGCTGCGCCAGGATTACATTCGGACGGCCCGTGCCAAAGGGCTGTCGCCGATGACCGTGCTGGTCAAGCACGCTTTGAAGAATGCGTTTTTGCCGGTCTTGACAACCACTGGCGTTTCGTTCGGCTACCTGCTTTCGGGATCGTTTGTCGTGGAAACCATCTTCACGGTGCCGGGCGTCGGCTACCAGTCCATTAACTCGCTGTTTCAGCGCGATTACTCGGTCATTCAGGGAACGACGCTGCTGCTGGCGACGATTTTTGTCGTCACCAATTTAGTGATAGACCTGCTGTACGCGGCGCTCGACCCGCGCGTCAAAGCATTGGAAGGGGCATAGGCGACTGCGATGAGCGTGATTTTAGAGCAGGAGCGCGAGGAGCTGATGGAGCTGGATGTGGCAGGGCCAAGTCCGGGACGTTTGGTGTGGCGGCAGCTTCTTCGCAACCCGTTAGCCGCCGCCAGTCTGGTTGTCCTGGCAGTGATCGTCCTGATGGCGATCTTCTACCCGTTGGTGTCGCCCTATCGGTATGACCATCAGACTTTGGACTTTTTTGCGCCCGCATCGGCCCGGCACTGGCTGGGAACCGATGACTCCGGCTACGATACGCTGACGCGGCTTGCGGTCGGCGCACGGATTTCGCTGGTGGTTGGGGTAGGTGTGGAAGCGATTGTGCTGCTGGTTGGGGGATTGGTCGGCCTCGTCGCTGGCTTCTACGGCAAGTGGCTCGACGCCGGCCTGATGCGTTTGACCGACATGATGTTCGCGTTCCCGGACATTCTGCTGGCGATTCTCATCATGGCGATCAAAGGCCCCAGCCTCTTAAACATCTTTATCGCGCTCGGCATCACCGGCTGGCCGGGGCTGGCGCGGCTCATTCGCGGCCAGGCGCTGTCCCTGCGCGGGCGGGAATATGTGGAAGCGGCGCGGGCGCTCGGCGTCCCAAACAGCCGGATTATCCTGCGCCACATTCTGCCCAATCTGCTGTCGCCAATCATTGTCGCCGCGACGATTGACATCGCGGGCATTATTATTGCCGAAGCGACTCTTTCGTTCCTCGGCATCGGCGTTCAAGACCCGATGCCAAGCTGGGGCAAGATGATCTCCGTGCCGCTGGAATCCGGCTACTACCGCTCCCATCCCGAATTGGTCATCTATCCTGCCCTGTGCCTGTCGCTGACCGTGCTGGCCTTGAACTTCCTCGGCGACGCCCTGCGCGACGCCCTTGACCCGCGCTCCGAGAAAGCCTCGTAACTGCTTGTGTCAAGCATCAACGACATCATCGAAAGCGAACTCAACTGCGGCGACGGCAGCCCCGGTGACAGCCTCTACTTCTGCGACCCCGACGGTCATTTCCTAGAACTCATCACCCCCGGCTGCTGGCCGATTTACTAATCGCCGCCCACTGCTACATTGTAACCAAGTGCGGCTTGGCCGCCTCCTTCACCTGCAATGCGAGACGATTGCTAGAGTGACGGCTTAATGCAAGTTCTGCAAAATCGTATGCCTCTCGATAATTTCCCATCTCTAAAAACACCTGCGCCAATAATGCCGGTGCGCGAACCCCTTCATTCAGGGTGGTCGCCGCCGCTAAAGCAACAATGGCTTCGTGTTTACGTCCAATTTTGGATAAGCACTCGCCCAGCAATTCCAAAGACTTGAAATGTAGAGAAGCCGAAACGCTCTGCTCAAACAGCGCAACGGCTTCTTCCAAATCGCCTTGATCCATCGCTTGACGCGCCTGCTCATAGAAGGTGCGTGAGTTTGATACCATTGATTTGATATTTTGCTTTAGTTTATGGAGCCACCTGGACATGAGGGTAAGCGCGGATTTTTGTGTCCATTGTCACGAGTGGACAGGCGTAAATGCGTGCTGTCGCCACTATGATCTGGTCGGCAGGGTCGCGATGAAATACGCCCGGCAACTGCGTTGACTCCACAGCCACTTCAGGCGATAAATCCAGCAAACGCATTCCTGGATAAGACAAAGCCTTTGTCAGCCACTCGCCCACGGGAAGCGGCAGTGTTATCCGACCCCCTTCTACCAGTTTTGCGATCTCCCAGCAGGAAATCGAGCAGATGCCGAGGCCGCTATTTTCGTGTTCCCGGATGTAGTCATAGAAATTTGGCAGAAGCCGGGCGTCGCCAAGCAGCCACTAAATCCAGATATGCGTGTCCAGGATAATCACGAAAGGACTTCCCAATCCTGTTCCGCTACGGGTTCCAGAGGGTCTAAATACTCAATGGAAGTGCCGCGCAAAGGATAACGGTCTTGGGTAGGGGACGGAAAAGAATTTGTCAAAACGATGACTTCGACGGTTTCCCCTGCTTGAAACGGCAGGTGTTCCAGGATCAGGGTTCCATCTTGGGTAAGCGTGGTTTCAATGCGGTGCGCTTGAAGTGAGGTATTCATAGTGTTACGGATTCATAGGGGAGATGAAGGCGGGGTAGCCTCTTTTCTGGAGGTCGTCGGCGGCTTTATTCGCGCCGTTTTTGGAGCGGTACGCGCCGACCTGGACTTTGTAGACCAGATGGTCGCCGTCGCGCTCGCTGCGGGTGCTGGTGGTGTAGCCCTGGCTGCGGAGGGTGTCGGCGACGCTGCGGGCATTGCTTTCATCGGTATACGCGCCGGTCTGGACCCGGAACTGGACTTTCGTGGCGTCCGGCCGGCTTCGGTTGTCCTGGCTGCGGTCGCTCGGCGTTCTGCCGCCTTGCTGGCCCGACTCCGGGTCGGAAGCGCCGGGGGCGGGTTTAGGAGAATTCACATGCTCAAAATCTGGGTCTGCCGGGGGCGGTGGGGGGCCGGCAGGCGCGGGCGTCGCAGGCGTCGGAGTGCCGCTGCTGTTTTCCGGCGTGCTGGGTGGCGGCGTGCCGATGTCGCTGGAAGGAGTGCGCGTGGTGTCGGTTGTTTTCGCTTCGTCCGGCGCAGGCTTGGGAGTGACCGGTGCGGCCTCCTGCGTGGCTTCCGGGTCAGCAGCCGGCGCTGGCGGCGGGGTGAGGCGGCGGATGATCGGCTGGCTTTCTTCCTCAATAACGATGTGGGGCGCACCGGGCGCGGTGTAGTTGCCGTTGGTCGTGCGCGGGTGAACGGCAGGCGGCGCGAGGGCCGGGGCCGGAGTCAGAGTCGAGGACACCGGCGGCTGGGTTGGCTGTACGCTCGGATGCGTTTCCCGGACGCTGCCGAACAGGTAGCCGATGGCGATGCCGCCGCCGATAACGGCGGCTCCGACGCCGATGGCTTTTATTGCTCCGCTGGATTGACTGCGTGCCACAACAAGGGTCCCTCTATGATTGCTTTCTACGTTTACTATACGCCGCAAAGGGGCTGTTTGTCAAGATTATTGCCTTGACATCGCTTCACTTGCACGTGTATAATAAGCACACAACTGAATTGAGAGATTTTGCGAAGAGATTTTGCGAACGGCGATGACGAAGAAGAGTACGCCGCGATTGCCTTTGGCAGAGAGCCGGGATTGCTGAAAACCGGCAAAGGAGTCGCGGCGGAACATGGCTTCCGAGCCGGCAGTGGGAACGGCGTTTCACGAAATGGTTGAACGCCAAGTAGCGCTGTCCGGGGGGCTCCCGTGATTGGGCCAGGGTCGAAAGAGCGTGCTCATCCGTGCGCCACTTGCACCCGACAAGGCGCGTGCCGTGAGGCGGGCGTGAAGCAAGGTGGTACCACGAGGGCAAAATGCCTTTCGTCCTTGACATAAAGTAATGTATGTTGGGCGAACGGCTTTTTTTATGCTTTTTGTGGAGAACAATAACTGATGCCAAAAGTGCTGGGACTGAAATGCCGCGAGTGCGGCCAAACGTATGACAAAGCGCCGGTTCATGTCTGCGAGCTGTGCTTCGGGCCGCTGGAAGTGCAGTATGACTTTGATGCGGGTCCAAAGATCACGCGGGAGCTGATTGAAAATGGGCCGCTTTCCATGTGGCGCTACGCGGACCTGCTGCCGCTGGATGGTCCGCCGACCGTCGGCAAACAGGTCGGCTTCACGCCGCTGGTCCGGGCGGAGAATTTAGCGCGGGCGCTTGGCATGGACGAAGTGTATGTCAAAAACGACGCGGTTAGCCACCCGACGCTGTCGTTTAAGGACCGCGTGGTCGCAGTCGCGCTCTCCAAAGCCCGCGAGTTCGGCTTTCAGACGGTCGGGTGCGCGTCCACGGGCAATTTAGCAAACTCGGTCGCCGCCCACGCCGCCGAAGGCGGGTTTGAGGCGTACATCTTTATCCCGCACGACTTGGAGCAGGGCAAAGTGGTCGGCACGCTGATTTACGGCGCGACCGTGCTGAGTGTGCAGGGCAACTACGACGAAGTGAACCGGCTCTGCTCAGAAGTTGCCGGAAAGTACGGCTGGGGGCTGGCAAATGTCAACCTGCGCCCGTTCTACGGCGACGGCTCCAAGACCTTCGGCTACGAGATCGCCGAGCAGCTTGGCTGGAAAGCGCCGCAGCACATCGTCTGCCCGTCGGCAGGCGGCTCATTAGTGACGAAGATTTATAAAGCGCTCCAAGAGTTCAGCACCCTGGGGCTAATTGACGGCGTTCCGACCAAGATGTATGTCGCGCAGGCGACGGGCTGCAACCCCATTTCCACAATGGTTAAAGAGCGGACGGAGATTATGAAGCCGGTGCGGCCCAACACCATCGCCAAGTCCATCGCCATCGGCAACCCGGCCGACGGCTACTACGCCGCCGAAACCTGCCGCAAATCGGGCGGCTGGGCGGAAGATGTCTCCGACGACGAAGTGGTGGAAGGCATTGAGCTTCTCGCCCGCACCGAAGGCATCTTCACCGAGACCGCCGGGGGCGTGACTGTTGCGACGGCCCGCAAGCTGATTCAGCAGGGGCGCATCCCCAAAGACGAAAGTCTGGTCATTTGTATTACGGGCAACGGCCTGAAAACGATTGATGCCGTTCTGGGTAAGATTGGGAAGACAATCCCGATCCAGCCGTCTCTGGCGTCGCTGGAAGACGCGCTGACCGCCCGCGCCCATGCGTTGCCGGCGCAGGGTGGGGAAGTCAAAGAATTGGTGACGGCGTGACCTACCACCTTGCTTCGCAGGGTCCTCCCTAAAGGGAAGATTAAGATAAGAGGCAGAAGGCTTACTAAATCATCCTAATCCTTCCTTTATGAAGGACCCTGCGAAGCAAGGTGGTAGGTCGGTTTTAGAAACGAAAATATGACATGAGAGCGTATCGTGAAAATCTCGCGCCCGACGAAGAAGCGCGTTACCAGGAAATGCGGAAGGCCGACGCCGAATCGCCCCGCCAGTTCGTCAATTTCGCGTTTTACAAACTCGACCCGCTGTTCCGGCGCGAGCTGTCCGAAGCCGAGCGCAATGACGCGGCCTGCGAGCTGGCATCGGTCATTGAAGACGCGAAATCGCGCTTTTTGGTGTATCCGTTCAGCACGCTCGGCATCCGGCCGGAGTGCGACTTTCTGCTGTGGCGTGTTTCTTACCGTTTGGAAGATTTTGAAGAAATGACGGCGGCCTTGCTGCGGACACGCATGGGCCAATACTTATCAACGCCGTATTCGTATCTGGCGATGACAAAGACTTCGATTTATGTGGACGAGCATGACTTTGAAGACCGCGAAACTCCTGGACGCAAGCAGATTGTCATCGGCGGCGGCAAGTACCTGTTTGTGTACCCGTTCATCAAGACCCGCGCCTGGTACAGATTGACCGAAGACGAGCGGCGGCGGGCGATGCGCGAGCATATCACGGTCGGCCACGATTATCCGAGCATCAAGCTGAATACCACTTACTCGTTTGGCCTGGACGATCAAGAGTTCGTCGTCGCATTTGAGAGCGATTACCCGCAGGACTTTTTGGATTTGGTGCATCGTCTCCGCGAAAGCGAGGCCAGCGCTTACACCGAGCGCGATGTTCCGGTCTTCTCGTGCTTGCGGCAGGACATCGGGACAATTCTAAAGCATACCGGCGGCGTGAAATAGGAGAAACTCATACATGGCAGTCAGCGTTTTAGTGCCGACCCCGCTGCGGAATTTGACGCAGGGGCAGGACATGGTGGAAGTGGAAGCGGCGAATGTGACCGCGCTGGTGGACGTTCTGGAAACAGAGTATCCCGGCATGGGCGGACGCCTGCAGGGCGACGACGGCACTTTGCGCCGGTTCATCAACATTTACGTCAACGACGAGGACATTCGCTTCCTAAGCGGCGCGGAAACGCCGCTCAAAGATGGCGACCAGGTCTCCATTGTGCCTGCGATTGCGGGAGGAAAATAACTTTTATGGCCGTCGAGCGCTTCAATTTGACGTTTAACACGCTGATGTATAACCAGCCGATTGTGTATAATTTAGGCAAGAAGTACCGGCTGATTACCGTGATCGAAAAAGCCAATGTCTCCGAAGAAGCCGGCTGGATGCAGGTCGCGTTCAACGGCGACGGCGAAGAAATTCAGCGGGCCATTGCCGATCTCAATACGATTGGCGTTATCGTCACGCCGACGGAAATTGCGACGCTGACCTAAATTACAACGCTGACCTGAGCTGTGCCCGAGCAAACAGCAAAAGACAAAACGCCCTCAGACGGAAGTCTGGGGGCGTTTTTGCGTCTTGATACACCTCTTGCCTGGTAAATTTAACAGAAGTTTAACAAGAGGTTAATAATGTCTTAATCTAAGGCTCCCATAATAGCATCGTTCAAGCAAAGAAGCGTCAAGGCCGCACGAAAAGTTAACAGAAGCTTAACCTCGTGTTAATGAAGGCTTCATACAAAGATTATATAATGTCCTTGTTCCGCAGCAGGCAGGGTTCAAAACCGGCAGCCAGCCTCTTTCATCAGAGCGTGCCAAACTTTTCTGAACCCTGAGCCTGCCCTACAACTTGGCGTGGGCTGGTAATGGCGGCTAGTTTCAGCGTCTTTTCAAATGCTTCACGTGGTCTCTGCCTCATGTCGGGTTTCAGTACACTGCGCGTCCTGGATGGCTGTCCATCCTTGAACCAAGACATCTCTTAGTCTCGAATAGCATCGTTCGAGCCTACCTTCAGGAGAAAACGCATGAATATTCGTTCTATCACCGCGGCCGCCCTGGGCGCTGCCGCACTTACCGTTCTGGCTGGCTCCGCCAAAGCCGCCGACACTGTTGACTTTGCCGCTGCCGGCTCGTCCGCGCAGTACAGCACCTTCACCAGCGCTTTCCTTGCTCAAGGCTACACCAACCACTACTCTTTGGGCAGCAGCAGTAACTTCCAGATTGCTGACGCCAGCGCGACCGGTGTTCCCAATGAGAACGCTCAGGTCGCCATCTACTGGAAGGGCAGCGCCGGCAACTACCAGATCGCTGTCTTCTACCAGGTAGACTCCACGGTCGGCGTTCGTGCCTTCTTCAACAACGACGCGCTGACCGCGTCCGCCACCCCGCCCGCCGGTGCCAACCTCGGCGCACCGGGTTCCGGTGACGTAATCCCGCCTGCGGAAGTTCTTTCCGCCGTTAACGGTGCTGCCGTCAACGTCGGCGCAACCGACATCACGCCGGAAGATGCCCGCGTTGCGACCCAGCGCTCCATCAGCCTGGGCTACAAAGTCGGCAACCCGATCAAAAGCGCCGTCAGCTCGTCCTCCATTGCGACCCCGGTTCCGTTCAGCCTCACCGCCAAGCCCTTCCGGCTGGTGGCGCTCGGTGCTGTGCCGATTGTTGTTTTCGTCAACAACAACTCCGGCTCGCAGTTTGCCTCCCTGTCCGGTGCCAACCTGAACATTGACAGCTTCCAGTTGGCCGGTTTCCTGAGCGGGCAGCTCAACCGTACTTCCGATCTGGTCCCGACTTCCGGCGCGACTGCGAACCCTGTTCATGTTTACGTCCGCGAGCCGCTGTCAGGCACGTACAATACCACCGAATATACCAACGCTGAGTCTCTTGCCAAGCTGTCCTATACAGGTGGCAGAGCAAGCGGTTCTACTGTTGCCAGTGGTGGTCAGGAACTCAATGTCAGCAGCACCAGCAACAATCCGCTCAACGAACCCTCCACCGGTTCTGCTGACTTCAACGCCCCCGCCGGCTCAGGCCGCATCCGGGCTGTCGGCACAGGTCAGCTTGTCGGCGCTGTCAACACCGACTCTGTGGACGCGCTGGGCTATTCCTTCTATAGCGCCGGCACTTTCAGCGGCAAGACCAACCTACGCTACCTGACTGTGGATGGCGCTGACCCGCTTCAGGACAGCTATACCGGCGGTTCGCTTACCAGCGTCAATGTTACCTTCCGCAACATTGTCAACGGCGGCTACCCGCTCTGGTCCATCCTGCGCGTCGTCGAGCCTTCCAGCCCTTCGGCTATCATTACTGCCATCGTCGGTTCGGCAATCAGCGCGGCCAATGGAACGGACTTCGTTCCGGCCACATCGCTGCGTATCTTCCGATCCTACCACTTGACCCCCTACACTGTCGGGAATGTCAGCAATGGCAACAACGGCAATGCGGCAAACGGCGGCGATGTCGGCGGCGCGGTGTTCTCGATTAACAACGATGTGGACAACTTCAACGACTTTGGCGGTGAATTGACTAACATCCGCCAATAAGACATCCGCTAGGCTGACATAGGGCGCGGGTGGATTATCCCATCCGTGCCCTCAAGAAGAGCAAGGTAGCACCAAGCTCTCAAACAAGACTATATTACTACGAAAAGGACAACACACACATTATGAACATCGCACTTAAAACAACCCTGGCACTCGGCGCGGCGGGTCTTTCCCTGCTTACCCTTACAGGCCAAGTCGGCGCTCAAACCCAAACCGGCGATCCCGCCCTGACACCCGTTTTCAGCACTTACAATGGGAAAGGTTCGCCGAACTCCACCTCTCAGGCTATCGGTCTCGGGTTTGACCCCAACAACGGTGGCGGCAAGCTGGGCGCTTCTATGACCCAGGCGACCGCGCAGTCCGTCTATGAGCCTTTCAACTTCACCAGCAGCGCCGCAGGCACGTTCTCGACGCTTGCAGCCGGCAGCACAGTCCAGCTTGAGTCCTTTATTGCGAACAACAATCTGATGGTGCCAAACAACTTTGACGTTTACGCCGTGCTTTATGCCTACAATCCGAGCGCAGCCGCCGGCACCGTGCCGGTGACCGGTTCGGACTTGTTCGGCACACCGCAGCAGATTGTTGCTGCTACGGCTACCGGCGGCTACTTCAGCTCTGATTTCAAGACGACGGCTGCCCTGGTTGCTGGCCAGCAGTATGTGTTCGGCTTCACGACCCTTAACAATGACACTCAGGATTTTGCACAGATGAGTACAACCGTTAACGGCCAGGCTAATCTAACACCCACTGACTTCGCACTGGCTCAGAACAAGTACCTCACGCAGGATGATGATCAAGGCGCTCCGACAGTGGATGTCGTTGATCAGAACAACCCGAACGTGCTTGCGTTCAGGCTGAGCGCGGCCCCTGCGGCCGGCGGCGCTCCGGTTCCCGAAGCCTCGTCGCTTGTCTCGACGGCCCTCCTGCTGACGCTGGGCGGCGCGTTCCTGGCCTTCAAGCGCCGCTCACTTGCCAAATAAGCGGCTCTCACTGAGAACCTGCGGTTGATGGTGCAGGCGGCTACACTTTCTCGTAGCCGCCTGTTTCCACTTCCGACACAGCCGAGTGAATGCACGGTTACTCTAAATAGATATTTCAGCACACAAAAGGAAAGCATATATGCCTACCAACAACCGGATCAAGCGCGGCTTCACCCTGCCCGCCCGTGGATTTACATTAATAGAACTCCTCGTCGTCATCGCCATTATCGCGATTCTTGCCGCTATCTTATTCCCCGTTTTCCAGAAGGTTCGGGAAAATGCCCGCCGTACTTCTGCCATTTCCAATGCAAAGCAGCTTGGCCTCGCAGTTGTTCAGTATTACGGGGACTACGACGAGAAGCTGCCGATGGCTGGTCATTTGCAGCAAGCGACAGCTCCGAGCTATCATCAGTTGCAGTGGCAGAACGCCATTTATCCGTATGTGAAGAGCGACGGCGTCTATAAGGACCCGGATGACAGTTCGCCTGTGGGTGGCTCTGGTTTGTCCCAAACTGACATTGAGGCAGCGCCTGGGTCTGTCGGAGACTACAGCGCGACCAGCTTCATTATGGGTTACTATGAAACAGCCGTAGACGCTAACAGTCTGCCCATGCCGACTTCTGTTCCCCAATACTCAACCCCATCACAGTTCATCTTGTTGCGGGGCGGCCAGCGTTTGAACGCTGGGGGGTCCAGCTCTACGAACTACAATGTGCCGGACCATGCCGGCAACCAAAATACTAGCTGGCTGGGAACTTATGCGGAAGTCAATCCGAATGACCCAGAGTATATGTTTAATCAGTGCCATAACAACACTCTTGCCAAAGCCAATCTGCCCTATCACCCAAACGGCGTCATCTTTGAGTATTTGGATGGCCATGTGAAGTTCGTCAACCTAAATGTGACTGGTCCCACCGCCTATTTGAATGGGGCTTACCCACCCTGCCAATATACCCGGCCTCAAGGGGATGACCCAACGTGCAGTCAGGCAACACCCCCAGCAGATGGTTTCGTCACACAATGGTCCTCTGTTATTGATAGCTGCAACCAGTAATAAAGGCTGATGGTGAACGCAAAGCCCAATGAAATTGCTAAACACCTACTTTCCTGCCGCTCTTATCGGCAGTATGCTTGCGGCGGCGCTGATCGTTGGGCTTCCGCAGAATGCCACAGCCGCGCCGATGCTTAAGCCGGCGTCGGCGGGAAACATGACGCTGAGCGGTCATCACCCAAACGAGTCCTGGGCGACGCCGACGCTGGCGGGGACGCACCTCACGCCGCAGACGCCGCTGGTCGCCGAGAAAGACGACAAGCCTACGTTCACGCGGGAGCTGGTTTCGGTCGGCTGGCGGCCTTTTGACACAATTAACCTCTATGTCATCAAGCCCAAAGTCAAGCCGGCGGGGGCGGCGAAGGACCAGCAGGATGGCAAGCTGCCGGTCGTGCTGTATCTGTACGACTACACGAACAACACCAAGCGGTTTCTGAACGATGCCTATTGCGAGCGAATTACACGCTCCGGCTGCGCGGCGGTCGGCTTCGAGTCGGCGCTGTCGGCGGACCGTTTTCAGATGCGGCCCATGAGCCAGTGGTTTGTCGGTGAGCTGCCCGAATCGCTGGCGGAGTCGGCGCATGACGTTCAAATGGTGCTGAATTATCTGGGAACGCGCGGCGATCTGGACACGGCTCAAGTAGGGATGTTCGGGCAGGGATCGGGGGCGTCCATTGCCGTTCTCGCGGCAGGGGCCGACCCGCGCATCAAGGCGCTGGAGCTGCTGAACCCGTGGGGGGACTGGCCGGTCTGGCTCAACGCAAGTCCGCTCATTCCCGCCGCCGCCCGCCCGCGTCTGACGCAGGCGGCATTCACGAAATCGGTCCGGCCTCTGGACCCTGCCGCCTGGCTGCCGCGCCTCAAAGGCCGCGCAATCCGCTTGATCCAGGTGAAGGATGATTTCGCCACGCCGTCGGCGTGCCAGGCCGCGCTTGCCAAAGCGCTGCCTGTCGGCGCACAGGTTGTCGCGTATGACAACAACTTGGCGCTACTGGGCGGAATGGGGCAAGGTCGGCTGTTTGCCTGGCTGGGCCACACCGTCAAAACCGCTGGACAGTAATCAGAGACAGTAGCAGTCAGCATGGATAGTCAGGAGCAGCCTGAGACAGTGAATTTGCCGGGAAGAATGAAGCGTTATCGGGACTGGCCGGCGTACCCGCGCTTTTTGAGCGACTGCCGGCAGGCTGCCGCCACGGATACCCTAGTCAGCCCGCCGGTGGCCGCGGCGATTTTAGGGTACAGCCGTGTGCGGATGACCCGCCTGCTTGACCAGGAAGAAATCGTTTCCTGGGCCTGGTATGAGCCGAATACATTTCATGCGTCCGAGATATACGTCTCCGTGCAGAGCCTGATCCGGTTCGGCCTGCGGCGGGGCCGTCTCGGCAGCTATGAAACCGAAATTTCCCTGCAAGCCGTGATGGATCAAGAAGCGTATGAGCAGATGCGCCAGGAAATCGTCACTTAGAGGCTCTCACACAATGCCATCGCCCAGAAATCTCCCCCAGAGACCTCATCCCAGTGCAGGCGCTGATATGCAGTAATGCCGCAGGCATACCCTCTCCTTAACAAGGAGAGGTGGCAGCTTAAGGTTTTATCGGGAGGCTGCCGGGTGAGGTTTTTCGTCAATTCCTAAAGCGGCACGGCGACGCGCTGCCAGGACAGCACTTGATATTGGCTGCTGGTGGTGGGAAAGAACGGCGGCGGATGGTCGGCTAGGCGGTTGTCGTAGAAGCGGGAGCAGGGAATGCCGCTCGCGACATTGAGGCCGTTTGTGGTGGCGAACAGGCCGCGGGTTCCGACAATATAGGTTCCCATGTTGACCATGCTGCCGACCGGGCGGGTCGTATAATCGGCGGCGTTGTAGGTGCCGAAGGCCATGACCGCCGCGTCCACTTCAATGTTCTTGATGGCACTGCCGGAGGCGTCCTTGTCTACCACCTGGACGTTGTCCGAGACGATCCCAAGCGTGCCGGCATAGGCGCGGAAATTGTCGTTAGAAGTATCGCTTTCCGGCAGCGGGTTTCCGCTGGCGTCCTTTTGGCGCGGCGTGTGATAAGTGACGCTGCCGTTGATGTTGACGTTGTGGCCCGCGTCGGTCG
>JAABUZ0100002084.1_pt1 | contig 34608 bp, 28 predicted proteins | sample 5562091 | NCBI WGS metagenome assembly JAABUZ01 (sample SAMN12813069, study PRJNA571459) | rock metagenome | isolation source: Antarctica rocks | place: Antarctica: Victoria Land, Linnaeus Terrace sud | collected 2015-12-21 | reverse complement strand
GGGCTTCGGCCAGGATGTGCTGGGAGAGCGTGGTTTTGCCGGAGGACTCGGGGCCGTAGATCTCGATGATGCGTCCGCGCGGGACGCCGCCGATGCCGAGCGCGAGGTCGAGCGCGATCGAGCCGGTGGGGATAGCCTCGACGTTCATGGGATGGGTGCCGTCGCCGTAGCGCATGATCGCGCCTTTGCCGAACTGCTTGTCAATTTGCGCGGTCACCATCTCCAGGGCGCGCTTCTTATCATCCCCAGTGGTAGGCACGGAGCATTCTCCTTTAGGTTAGGTCACTCTTAACTATTATGGTACTAATGGGCGAGGGAATCGGTCAAGCCGATTGTACACCTCTCTGACGAGCGACACAAAAGATTATAAGCCTACTTCGGCCGCGGCGTTCTCATTGAACAGTGACCCCTCGCGAATATACCGTCTGACCATAGGCAGCGACTTGTGCCCCGTCTGCGCCATAATGGCGCGCTCCGACACACCCGCCGCAGCGGCGGAGGTAGCGAGGCCGGCGCGCAGGCTATGGCCGGCGTAGCGTGCGGGGTCCAGGCCGGCCGCCGCCGCCGCGCGTTTGACGATCAAGGCGACCGCGCGGTCGGAGAGACGCGTCTTGCCGACCTGACCGTGACGGTTGACGCCGCGGAAGAGCGGGCCGGAGGCGATCTTCGCGGCGGCGAGCCAATCCTGCACGGCGCGTACCGGGCAGGTCCCTGGGCGCGAACCGTAGGGGATACCGATGCGTCGCCCCTCTCCCTCCTGGTCGGTCTTAGAACGGCGTAGGTCGACGACCAAGCCGTCGCGCGTCGTCGTCACATCGGCGATGTCGAGGCCGGCGAGTTCACTACGCCGGAACGCGCCCGCGAATCCAAGCAGGAGCAGGGCGCGATCGCGCAGACCCGGCAGCGTGCCCGGCAGCGTGGCGACCATGGCGCGTAGGTCGCGCGTGACGGCGGGGGCTTTGCCTTCCTGCGCGGTCCCCTTGACGCGACGAATACCGGACCACACCGCGCGCACGGCGTGGTGACCGGTCGGCGTTTCCAGATCGGCCGCCTTGTGCGCCTGCGAGATGGCGGAGAGGCGGCGCTGCAAGGTACTCGTCTTGCGGGACATAGCGAGGTCGCTGAGGTAGAGCACGACCGTTTCGGGTGTGGCTGGGAGCGCGGTCAGGCGTCGATCCCGACACCAGGCGGTAAAGTCGGCCCAATCGGCGCGATAGGCGCGCCGCGTGTTAGCGGCGCGCGCCTGCTGGGCGTAATCACGCGCCCGTTCGCCCGCCGCGAAGAGCGCGGGCGCCGCGCCTGTGTCGGCCACGACAACCTCGACAACCTCGACAACCTCCGTCACTCCTGCCACGACAACCTCGACAACCTCCGTCACTCCTGCCACGACAACCTCGACAACCTCCGTCACTCCCGCATCCCCTCTGCCGTTCTCGTCCATCGCCGCCGTCCTTTCTAGCTTCCGATAAGAGAAGGGTATCGGAAGTTAGGCAGGGCTGTCAATGGTGGCCGCGCACACGATCGCCGCGATGCGCGGCCATAGCCCGCTAGCGCGCCACTCGGCCAGACGCCGGTGCGCCGTCGCGTCGTCCCCAAACTCGGGCGGCAACTCGGCCCAGGCGCGATTGGCGCCCTGTACGTACAGGATCGCCTCCAGCGTGCGGCGGTCGTCGACGCGGCGACGGCCCGTGTGGGCGACCGACGGCAATAGGGCCGCGACGACAGACCACTGGGCGTCGCTCACGCGCAGGTCGGGGCGACGCATCCAGGCCGTGTCGACCGCGTCGAGCGCCCGCTGGGCGCGCGCGGCCTCCGCGCGCGCGCCCAGTCGCCGAAAGATGGCCAACGCATCTTCCAGGTAAGCCCGCGCCTGCTGCGGCTCCCCCCTTCTCCTGATAGAGCACCCCGTAGGCATGCAGCAGACGCCCTTCGGTGAACGGGTACGGCATGGGCCGGGCCAGCGCCAGACCTTCCTGTAGCGTGCGCTCCGCGTCGAGCCACAGCCCCCGGCGCGTTTCGACCTGTGCCCGGACCCATAAGGCATCGGCCAGGACGAGGTGGGCGCGGTCGTGGCGCGCACGCGTCGTCGCCTCGAGCGCGACATCCGCGGCCTGGTCCGTGTCGCCCAGTTCCAGATGCGCCAGGGCCAGGAACAGCAGCACCCAACTAGCGGCTTTACCCTCTTTTCCCGAGGAGTCGAGGAGCGTGGCCAGGCGGTCGCGCGCCGGCGCGGGCCGCCCATGCAGGAGATCGCACCACGCGCGCAACGCATGGGCGTGGCGCAAGACCTGGAGGTCACCCATCGGCGTGGCCGCGTCGATACTCTCCTGAGCGAGGCGCGCCGCCTCATCCCACGCTCCTTCGGCCAGCGTGAGAAAGCTGAGGTAGACGAGAGGATAGGCGTAACGCGACGACATCCCGATACCCTTACTCCTCGTTAGGGCCGCCCCAAGGTCGACCCGCGCACGCGGCCAATCCCCCGCGTAGAAGGCCATGAGTCCGCTATTGGATTCCAGCTGGATCAACATGACCGGGTCGCCGACCCGTTCGGCGGCGGCCCGCGCACGGTCCAGATAGAGGCTGGCCCGGTCTAACGCTCCCACGTTTGCGGAGATAACCGCCATGTTGCCGAAGATGCGGGACAAACTTTCAGGATCGTCGAGATCCTCGGCCAGGGGGACCACCTGCTCGAAGATCGGGAGGGCCTCCGCCGGGCGCGCCAGCATGATGAGCGCCGTGGCCCGCCTGCGGGCAGCCTGCAGCATCAGCCTCCGGTCGTCCAATAGCGTGGCTAGCTCGGCCCCGCGCGTGGCCGTCGCCAGGCTCTCGGCGTAGCGTCCGCTACAGAAGAATAGGCCGGCCAGCGACGCATGAAGCGCGGCTAGACCGTGCGACGGCCCCGCCGCGTCGAGGGTCTCCACCAGCGGCTGTAGGCGCTGTAGACCCTCCTCCGGCGTCCCGGAATCGCCATACGCGTCGCCGATCCGCGCCACCGTTCGCCCCAGCGCATCCAGGTCGCCCCGCGCGCGATACGCGACGGCCGCCGCCTCCAGCAAGGGCAGCGCTTCGGCGAAGCGCGCCAGCGTCCCCAACAGCATCCCCAACTTCTCGCGTACTCGCGCCGCGTCCGGCGGCTGCTCCAACCGCTCCAGCTTATCCGCGGCGTTGCGGTAATACCGCTCAGCCGCCGCGTGAGCCGCCCGCGCCTGCGCCCGGTCGCCCGACTGCTCCAGGTACCACGCCGCTTTCTCCTCGCTCCCACCGCGCGCGTAGTGGTAGGCCAGGGGCTCGAACGGCTCCTCGCTCAGCCCCAACGCCCGCCATTGCTCCGCCAGTATCGTGGCGACGCGGCGGTGCAGAGCCGCGCGGCGCCCCGCTCCCAGGTCCGCCTCGACCACCTCACGGATCACGTCGTGCACGAAACGGTAGTCGTGCCCCGTTTCCTCCAGGAGACGCACGCGGTCGGACTCATCCAGCGCCGCGAACAGTTCATCATCCGAACAGCCAGTCGCGGCAACGAGCAGGGCGCGCGAGGCTTGTCGCCCCACCACCGCCGCCACATCGAGCAGCGCGCGCGCCGCCGCGGGCGGACGCTCTGCGCCACGTCCCAGGGCAGCATCGCCAACGCGACAGCATCGTTCGTATCGCCCGTGCCGTCCGTGTCGGTGGTCATCGCCCCCGCGCGCACGGCCTGGGCGCAACTCACCAGGTAGAAGGGGATGCCCTGCGCGCGCGCCAACAGCCGCGCGCGCAGGGCGGGCGGCGCGTCCGTCACGAGGTGGTCGAACAGGCGCGCGGCGTCACGGTCGGCGAGCGGCGCCGGAGCCAATCGCGTCACCAGACCGGCGTGGGCCAAATCGGCCAGCGTATCCGCCAACGGATCGCCGGGACGGACGTCGGTATCGCGGTAGGCCCCAATCACGCGGATGGGGACCACCGGCGCCGCGTGCGCGAGGGCGGTCAGCAGGTCGAGAGCGTCGGGGCTGGCCCACTGCAGGTCGTCGAGCACGAGCAGCGTGCCGGCCGGACCCGCGATGGCGCCCAGGAAGCGGATCACCGCGTCGACGACCAATCGCCGCTCCTGCTCCGGCGGTATCGTCCACGCGGGCAAGGGCTCCAGCAGATCGGCCAATTCCGGCAGCAGGCGCGCCAACCAGGCGCAGCCTCGCAGCGCGGCGCGCAGACGCTCCGGCTCTTGCCCATGGGCGTAGCGCCCGAGCGTTCCGGGGAGCGGCGCGTAGGGTTCCTGCCCACCGCGCCGCTGGCAGCCGCCGCGCAACACCTGCCACCCGAACGACGCGCCGTACCCCGCCGCCTCTTGCAGCAGGCGCGATTTACCGATACCCGGCTCCCCCGCCAGCGCCAGCACGGGGGGAGCCCTACCCACCAGATGCTGTTCTATCGCGCTCAATTCGTGCGCGCGTCCGACGAGTAGCTGAGAGGCCGCCGTGCCGGCGAGATCCGCCGGCACGGCGGTCCCATCCCGCCGCGCCGCGTTGCGGAGCAATTCACGGTCGTGTGGGGAGACATCCAGGACATCGGCCAGCAACTCGACGGTAGCGGGGTGAGGGAGGCGCTGACCGCGCTCAAGCATACTGACGTAGACAGCGCTGTAGCCCGCGCGCGCGGCCAATTCTTCCTGCGTGAGGGCGGCGGCGCGCCGGAACCGTTTGAGCGGCGCGCCAAATACAGCGTACCCTGTCGCCTCCATAACCCTTTGACCCTTTAGCTTCTAGCTTCTCGACTTTCTAGCCACGGCAGCGCCTCATCATACACTGGCACGGGCTCACCCAGCAGTCATGACTATCTTAAAACGCGTAGCCCAATTAGTCAATACGGCAAACAGTACCAATAACAGTATGAGTTTTTTATAGATCTCGACGGCGCCCGAGGGGTATGCTGGATGATGGCCGCCGTATAACCAGAAGACCAAAGAACGGCGTGGAAGCGACATAAGGTGGGCGTGTGAACGTCCGTGGAGACAGTGACGGATGTGAAAAACGCAGTGAACGGTAAGCCGGCGCGATACTCTTTATCCACTAGCCTGACGTGGCTACTGCTCGTCACGACCGTGTTAGGCTCGTCGCCGGCCATGGTCAGAGGCGCGGCCGCCCCGGCGGCCATGCCCCTGAAGGCGCGTGTCGCCGCCGGCGCCACCGTGTCACCATCTCCTACCACAGGACCCCTCAACCGGACGGCGCCCCGCGCGGAGGACCCGCCCCCGGCGGATCGGCCGGGGCTCGCGGCCCTGGCGTCGCCCCTGCCGGGCACACGCTGGTACTTCGCCGCGCAGGCCGCCGGCGCGGGCGCCCCGCAACTGCTCTACATCCTCAACCCCAATGCCGTCCCCGCTCCCGTCACCTTCACCTACTATCGTGACCACACAGCCGCGCCCCTGAGCGCACGCCTAATTATCCCCGCCGCGTCGACCGCGATCGAAGACGTCGGCGCCGACATCGGTTCACTCTCGGACCAGGGCGTGTCCATAGTCGTGAACTCGCCGCGCGTCATCAGCGTGGCGCGGGTGCTGCGCCGCGGCGGCGCCGGCGGCGCCGTCCTCAACGCCGACCTCACCCCTGGCGTCATGGCTCCCGCCCGCCAGTGGATCTTCGCCGAGGGCTATATCGGCCTGACTTATCACGAGTATCTCACGCTGTTCAACCCAAACCCGACCGCGGCGCGCGTTACGGTGCGCTTCGCCGCGCAAGGCGCGAGTGTCCCGGCGGTAGCGCCGGTCACTCTAGCCGTGCCTGCGTTGGGGCAGGCGCTGCTCGACGTGGGCCGCGCCTACCAGCGGGCCTCGGTCAAATCCGTGGGCCTGCGTGTCACGAGCGACGCCCCCGTCGTGGCGGCGCGTACGCTGTACTGGGGCCAGAGTTTGGGGCGGAGCCAGTTTGGCGCCGACGCCAGGGCCGGCGCGCCGGCGGCGAGCATGACCTGGGATTTCACCGGCGTCAGCATCGCCGGTGACGATCAGCCTTTCCTCACCGTGCTGGCGTCACGCGGCGCCGCCCATGTCACGGCCTGGCTGCACGCCGCCGATGGGCGGCTGCTCACGACGTTGCGGATGCGTGTCGAATCCGGCCAGCGGGCCACGCTGCGCCTGTTGATTCGACAACAGGCGGGGCTGGGGCCGGTCGGCGTGACGGTACGCGCGGACACACCGGTCGTGGCCGAGATGTCGCAGTACAACGCCGGGTCACCCAACGTAACTCACCACGCCGGAGATGTGATCACCGGCCTGACCGGCGGCGCGCGCTACGCCCACCTGCCGTACCTAAACACCGTCGGCCACGCCGTGGCGGCCCTGATCGACGTGTACAATCCGGGCCAGAGCCCGCTGAACGTAACCGTAGAGGGCTTCACCAATAGGGGGCAAACGGCGACAGCCCAACTGGTGGTTGACGCCGGGCGCACCGCGCTCTATGACGTGGCGCGGTTGGGCCTGCCGCGCGGCGTATTGGGGGCGACGCTGACGGCGGACGGCCCCTTCGTGGCCTATGCGCAGGGTAATGCGGGCGCGGCGGCCGAGTTCCTGAGCGAGCCGGCGATCCCGCTGTCGATCGAGGCGCGGCAGGCCGTGCTAGCACAAGCAACGCCCACGGCTATGACGGCCACCACACAGCCGCTTGCCCCGCTGGTTATCACCCCGACCAGCACGCCGAGCCCGGCCGCGACGATGACCTCCAGTCCGACCAGCACGCCGACGCCGGCCCCCACGAACACAGGGACGGTCCAGCCGGCCCCCACATCTACAAGCACAGCGGCGCCGGCGGCGCCCGCTACGAGCACGCCGACCCCGACTACTACGGCGGCTAACGCGCCAACGTCTACTAACACACCCGTGGCTACAAGAACACCGCTGCCTCTCCTGACGCCAGCACAAACGGGGACACCGACGGCCACACCAACCAGCACGCCGACCTCCACGGCCACGAATACGCCGACCTCCACGGCAACCAGCACGGCGACAGCAACCAGCGCGCCGACGGCCACGAATACGCCGACCTCCACGGCAACCAGCACGACGACGCCCACGAGTACGCCGACCTCCACGCCTACCAACACCACGCCCACCAGCACAGCGACGACGGCGCCAACCAACGTGACGACGAGCACGCCAACCAGTACCCCGACAGCCACCTCCACACCGACGGCCACGGCAACCAGTGCGCCGACCGCTACCCAAACACCCCCTGCTCTCCCGCCGGCTACACTAACGAGCACACCAACGAGCGCGCCGACCTCTACCGCTACGGCAACCTCCACGAGCACGCCGACAGATACGGCAACCTCCACGAGCACGCCGACAGATACGCCATCCAGCACGCCGACAGATACGCCATCCAGCACGCCGACGGATACGCCATCCAGCACGCCGACGGATACGCCATCCAGCACGCCGACGGAGACGGGTACCCAGACATCGACCGCGACAGCCACGCAAACGGATACACCCACGGGAACCTCAACGCCGGCGGACACGGCGACGAATACCCCGACGAATACCCCGACGAATACCCCCACGGCCACACCGACCAAAGTGTTCCAGACGCACGGCATCAACGTGTCCGTCGGCTACGCCGATTCCGCGCGCGGCAACCCCGACCTGCCCGTGCCCTTCGATGGCTCGCCGCACACAATCTTCATCGGCGATAACGGCCCCTACGACTCGGGGGCCATCAAGCTCGACAACACGACCTCTGCCCCCATCAGCGTCACCAACGTTACGGTCTACTTCCCCAACCACAATCAGTACAACGGCCAGACGATTAGCCTGTGGGGCTCGTTCGAGATCCCGGCTAACTCCTCGGCTATCCTGGCTCAGACGAGCTACCTCGGCTTCGACACCAGTGACTACGGCATCTCCGGCATCAACTGCAGCAACATGGCAGGCCCCGACAACAACCCGCCGCAGGTCCTACTCAAAGTGTCCGACGCCGTCACCGCCACGCTCCTCGACACCGGCCATGTGCTCGACACGGGTGGCCTGGACAGCGTTGGTTGCCCCAGGGGCAACAAGTCCTTGCAGTGGCGCGCCATCGGCACCGGCGGCGCTACGGTCTCCAGCGGCAACCTGACCCTCGAGCCGCTCTCGTCCACGGTCGCCACGAGCACCACCACGACGCTCGTGGCGCGTCTGAAGGACTCCGCCGGCGTCCTGCCGCTCTTCAACGCCAAGGTCGATTTCAACGTGGTCAGCGGACCCAACGCAGGCCAGACCGGTCATGTGCTCACCGACGCCGATGGCGTAGCCAGCTTTAGCTACAGCAGTACGGTCACGGGGACCGATACCATCCAAGCCTCGGTCACGAACATCAACAACGGTACCTTCTACTCCAACCCCGCCACGGTCGTCTGGGCCGCGCCCCCGCCGGCCTCCGCCGGGTCGCTGACGCTGGATCCGACCGATTCGGTCACGGCCACGATCAACGGACTACAGCCCTTCACCGTGACCGCGCTCGACGGCGCCGGGAACGCCGTGCCCAACCTATCCGTCACGCTGGCCATCACCGGCGTCAACGCCGCGGCCTTCACCAAGACCACGAACGCGCGCGGGCAGGTGGCCTTCGCGTACAGCGGGAAGACCACCGGCCTGGACAGCGTGCAGGCGCTGGCTACCGCCGCCGACGGGTCGACCCTGTTCTCCGGCGTGGCCACGGTACGCTGGGGCCTACCGCCCGGCGCGCTGGCCATCAACGCCGGCGGCGGCGTGGCCGGCGGCTTCGACGCTGACACCGACTACGCCGGCGGCGGCTACCTCTTCCCGCCGTCGACGCATACCATCGACACGAGCGGCGTCGCCACCAATAACCCCGCCCCGCAGGCCGTCTACCAGACGGCGCGCTGCGGCAACTTCAGCTATACCTTCCACAATCTGACGCCGGGCGCGCCCTACACCGTGCGCCTGCACTTCGCCGAGGCCTTCCCCGCGGCGGCTTGTCCCGACACGAGGTGTCAGCCCATCGCGACCGCGGGCCAGCGCGTCTTCGATGTGGCCCTCAACGGGACGACCTTCCTGCACAACTTCGATATCGCGGCGACGGCCGGCGCGCCCTATAAAGCCATCATTGAGCAGGTCGCGCTCCCGGCCGACAACAGCGGCACGATCGTCGTGCAGGCAACCTCGACGGTCGGACAGGCCATCATCAACGGCGTCGAGCTCATCCCGGGCCGGAGCGGCTTGCCCACCGTCATGTTGAGCCCCACCGGAACGGTCACCAACACGGTCAACATGGGGCAGGTCTTCACAGCGACGGTACGCGACGACACGGGCGCCCCGGTCGCGGGCGCGACGGTCTCGCTGCGCGTCACCGGGGCGAACGGGGCGACCGCCGGGCAGCCCAGCGCCGTCACCGACGCGACGGGCGTGGCCACCCTGGTCTACACGGGTACGGTCACCGGGCTGGACACCGTGAGCGCCTTCGCGCGGGTTGGCCGCGCGCAGGTCCTGGGCGCCGACACGACCTCGGTCTACTGGCGACTGCCGCGGGGCGACGTGGCCATCGACTCGGGCGGACCGGCCGCCGGCGACTTCGTGGCCGACACCGACGTGTCCGGCGGCGGGACCACCTCGCGCGGCGACCTCATCGATACCAGCGGCGTGACTGACCCCGCCCCACAGGCCGTCTACCAGACCGTGCGCTACGGCAACTTCACCTACACGATCCCCAACCTGACGCCAGGCGGGACCTACCGCGTGCGCCTGCACTTCGCCGAACTCTTCGGCAACAATCCCGGCTAGCGCCTCTTCAACGTCGCCATCAACGGGCGCAGGTCCTGACCAACTTCGATGTCTACAGCGCCGCGGGAGGGTTCGAGCGCGCGCTGGTGGAAGAATACACCACCACCGCCGACGCCAACGGGCAGATCACGGTGCAATACACCACGCTGCGGGATCAGGCCAAGAGCAGTGGCATCGAGGTCATCCCCGTCACGCCGGCGCCCACGCTCGCGCTGAGCCCGAGCAGCCCGCTCACCCACACCATCAGCGCGGCGCAAGCCTTCACGGCGACGTTACGCGACGCCGGTGGCCAGACGCTGGCCGGCAGCCCGGTGACACTCACGATCGTGGGGGCTAACAGCCAGGTCATCACTGCCACGACAGACGCGCAGGGGCAGGCCGCCTTCGTCTACACCGGAACGGTGACCGGCCTGGACAGCGTGGGCGCGATCGCCATGGTCGGCGGTGCAACGCTCGTCGCCGACGGCACGACGGTCTACTGGCAGTTGCCCGCGGGCGACGTCGCCATCAACGCGGGCGGCGGCGCGGTCGGCGACTTCGTGGCCGACACCGATGTCGTGGGCGGCGGCCAGTCGGGCGACGGCAACGCCATCGACACCAGCGGCGTGGCCGACCCCGCGCCGCAGGCCGTCTACCAGAGCTTCCACTACGACTACAATACCTTCAGCTACCATGTGCCTAACCTCACGCCGGGCGCGGCCTACACGGTGCGCCTGCACTTCAGCGAACGCGATAGCAACGGCCCCGGCCAGCGCCTCTTCAATGTGGGTATCAACGCAAGCGCTGACGAACTTCGATGTCTTCGCTACGGCCGGCGGTCAGAACCGCGCCGTGATCGAGCAATTCGCCGCGCAGGCGGACGTATCCGGCACGATCGGCCTCACCTTCACCGCGGTGCAAAACTACGCCTTCGTCAACGGCATCGAGATCATCCCGCTGCCACAACCCAGCCCGTCCCTGACCCTCAGCCCGAGCGGCGCGGCGACGAACACGATCTACCACGCGCAGGCTATCACCGCGACGGCGCGCGACGGCGCCGACCAGCCCCTGGCCAACCTGCTGGTCGCGCTAACCATACGCGGGCCGAACGACCGCGTGCTGCATGGCGTCACCGACGCGCGGGGCCAGGCGCGCTTCACCTACGTCGGAACCAACTCGGGGACCGACATGGCGCATGCGACGACAGGGTACGTGCCCGCGGCCGGGGCCTACCTGACCTCGGATACCCTGGCCGTGCGCTGGGTTCAGATGCCCGGCTACGTGGCCATCAACGCGGGCGGTCCGCAGGTCTCCGACTTCATCACCGACACCGACGTCAGCGGCGGTGGCCAGGCCGGCGGCTACTGCTGCACGATCGATACGAGCGGTGCCCTCAACCCCGCCCCGCAAGGGGTCTACCAGACCTTCCACTACGACGGCAATAGCTTCAGCTACAGTATCCCCAACCTCACGCCCAACGCGCCGTACCTGGTACGGCTGCACTTCGCCGACCGTGACTATAACTCCGCCGGCCAGCGCCTCTTCAACGTATCTATCAACAGCATCCCGGTGCTGACCAACTTCGACGTGGCCGCTGCGGCCGGCGGCCGCAACCGCGCCGTGGTCGAGCAACTCGCGCAGCCGGCGGACGGCGACGGAAACATGACCATCGCCTTCGCGTCGGTGCGGGACTATGCGTTCGTCAACGGCATCGAGTTGATCCCGCTGGACAGTCTGCCGGGCGCCAAAGTGACGTTGAGCCCGAGCGGACCGCTCACGGACACGATCAATATGCCGCAATCCTTTACGGCCACGGCGCGCGACGCCGCGGGCGCGCCGCTGACCAACACGCCGCTGACCTTAACGGTGAGCGGGTCCAACCCGCGAACGCTCACCGCGACCACCGATGGACAGGGACAGGCTACCTTCTCCTACGTAGGACGGACGACGGGGACGGATGTCGTGTACGCGGCGCCCGATGTCGCCAACACATACCTCGTGACGCCCGTGCGCGTCTACTGGCAGCTGCCGGCTGGCGACATCGCCATCAACGCGGGCGGCCCCGCGATCGCTGACTTCGTGGCCGAGACCGACGGGAGCGGCGGCGGCACGACGGGCGGCTACTGCTGCGCGGTCGACACCAGCGGCGCGGTCAACCCGGCTCCGCCGCAGGTCTACCAGACCTTCCGTTACGACTTTGGCGGCTTCAGCTACAACATACCGGGCCTGACCCACAACGCGCCGTACACGGTGCGGCTACACTTCGCCGACCGTGACTTCAACACGCCTGGCCAGCGCCTCATGGACGTGTCCATCAACGCGACGCAGGTGCTGACCAACTTCGACGTGGCCGCCGCGGCCGGCGGACAGAACCGCGCCGTGGTCGAGCAGTTTGCCGCGCAGGCGGACAACAACGGCGCCATAGCCATCGCCTTCCACGCGGTGCAAGACTACGTGTTCGTCAACGCGATCGAGGTCATCCCCGGCGCGTTCACCCCCGCGCCCTCGCCCACGCCGACGGAAACGGGCACGCCGACCAACACGCCCACGCAGACGAGCACGCCCACCCAGACCGGCACGCCTACGCAAACGGGCACGCCTACGCAAACGGGCACGCCGACTAACACAAGCACGACGGGGCCGACCAGCACGCCGGGTAGCCCCACGGCGACGGCCCCGCCCACGGTCAACCCCCAGGAGAACGTGCAGGCCAATATCACCTCGCCCGCGCAGACGAATAGCGGCGGCGACCCCCAGGTCAGCGGCCTTGTCCCCGTCACCGGTACCGCCGCCGTGCTCAACGGCAGCGGCATTCAGAGCTACGTCGTCTCCTACGCGCCGATGAACTCTACGGGCAACACCTCATTCACCACCGCCTTCAGTGGGACAACGCCGGTCAATAACGGTCTGCTCGGTCACTTCGACACGACCACGCTGCCCAACGGCCTCTACACGCTGCAGCTCGTGGTGACCGCCAACGACGGGCAGACGTCGGTCAGCGCCGTCAACGTCGCCGTGACGGGCCAGCTCAAAATCGGCAACCTGAGCTTCACCGTAACCGATCTCGCCGTACCCGTGCTCGGCATTCCCATCCAGATCGACCGTACCTACGACAACTTCCGCCGCGGCGGCGGCGACTTCGGCGTGGACTGGACGCTGGCGCTGCACACGGTCGACGTGCAGCAGGACACCTGCACCGCCGACATCGCGCTCACGCTGCCGAGCGGCCGGCGCATCGTCTTCAACTTCGCTCCGCAGGGCACGCAGGCGCCGGGCTTCTTCACCCCCTCCTGGGCGCCCGATCCCGCCAGCGGCGACCGCCTGAGCACCGACTACAACACGATCTCCCAGGATAGTTCGACCGGTTGCTGGGTTAGCCCGGACGACGGCAGCCCCTATGTCCCGGCGCATCTGTACCTGGACACGCCCGACGGCGCGCGCTACGTGATCGACCACGCCATCGACACCTTTGGCACGGGCCAGGAAACGTCCTCGCTGCGCGAGATTGACCAGCGCAACGGCGCCGTGCTCTCCTTCAGCGCCAGCGGCGTGAGCAGCAACAAGGGGCCGGGCGTGACCATCGCGCGCGATGGGCATCGCGCGCGATGGGCAGGGCCGCGTTACGTCGGTCACCGACCCATTGAGCAATACCATTACCTATAGCTACAACGCCGCGGGTGACCTCGCCTCCGTGACCGACCGTGACGGCGCCGCCACGACCTACACGTACGACGGCCAGCACAACCTGCTCAGCCAGACCGACCCGACCGGCCGCACGCCCTCCATCGCCCACTACGACAGCCAGGGCCGGCTGACCAGCATCGTCGACCCCGAGGGGCATGCCATCACCTACACGGTCGACCTAGCAGCGCATCAGCAACTAGTGACGGACCAGCGCGGCTTCACCACCGTCAAGGAGTACGACGACTACGGCGACCTGACCAAGCTGACCGACCCGCTCGGCCACACCACGACCTTCACCTACGACCCCACCACGCACAAGGCGCTGAGCCAGACCGACCCGCTCGGCCACACCACGACCTTCGCCTACGACGCCAACGGCAACCTGACGCAGCAGACCGACCCGCTCGGCGACACCGTCGCCAAGACCTACGACGCGCGCAGCGACCTGCTCACCGATAGCTATAACGGCCAGCAGACCTTCGCCTACACCTACACCGCCGGCGGCGATCCCACGAGCTTCGCCAACGCGCTGGGGCAAACGACCGTGGTTACGCCCAACGCGAACGGGCTGCCCGGCGCCATCGGCGATCCCGCCGGCGGGACCAAGGCGGTGTCCTATACGTCGACCGGCCTGCTGCGGAGCATCACCGACACGGCGGGTCAGACCACGAGCTACGTGCGCGATACCATGGGCCGCGTGACGCAGAAGGTCACCAACGGCATCCCGACGACCTACACCTACGACGCCGACGGCAATGTGCTCTCCGTCGCCGACGCGCAGGGCCATACCATCACCAACACCCTCGACGCCGGCGGCCGCGTGACCGCCGTGACTGACCCGCTGGGCAACACCACGCGTTTCGGCTACGACGACCAGGGACGGATCGCCGAGACCGACTATGCCAACGGGAGCAAGGCGACACGGTCTTACGACGCCGCCGGCAACCTGGTCGCGGCGACCGATCAAAACGGCCAGACCACCCGCTACCAGTACGACGCGGACGACCGCCTGGTGGAGACCGACTACTCCGACGGCAGCAAGACGACCGTGACCTACGACGCCGCTGGCCGCAAGGTCACCACGACCGACGGGGATGGTAACACCACCCACTACGCCTACGACGCCGCCGGACGGCAAACGGGCGTGACCGATCCCCTGGGCAATACCACCACCTATACCTATGACGCGGCGGGTAACCGCACCGCCGTGACCGACCCAGCCGGCCACGTCACCCGCTACACCTACGACGCGGGCCACCACCTGCTGACGCAGAGCGCCGACGTTAGCATCAACGGCGTCACCGCGACCGCGACCATGACCTATACCTATACGCCGCTGAATCTGCTGGCCAGCGTGACCGATCCTGACGGGCGCGTGACCCGGTACAGCTACGACGGCGACCGCCAGTTGATCGGGGTGACCGACAATGGCGGGAATACCACCACCTATACGCGCGACGCCCAGGGCGACCTGACCGCCCAGACCGACGCCAACGGCCACACCACGACCTACACCTTCGACAGCCTGAACCATCCGACCGGGGTCGTCTATCCCGACGGCGCGCGCACCCGCTACACCTACGACAGCGCGAACAACCTCGCCACCGCGACGAACGCGCGCGGGCAGACCACAACCTACACCTACGACGCGCTGAACCAGCCGGTCACCGTCGCCTATCCCGACCACACCGTCACCTACGCCAACTATCCCGGCGGCCAGACGGAGGCGATCACCGACACGCCGGCCAGTACCGGCATCCCGTCGGTCAGCCGCTACGGCATCGACGCGATGGGCCGCGTCATCACCGCGACCACGCCGCAGGGTGCCATCACCTATACCTACGACGGGGCCGGCAACCGCGCCAGCATCACCACGCCGGGCGGCACGACCACCTATAGCTACGACGCGGACAACCGGTTGAGCGCCGTGACCGACCCGCGAGGCCAGACCACGACCTACACCTACGACGGGGCCGGCAACCTGGCCGGCAAGACGCTCGCCAACGGGACAACCACCATCTATAGCTACGACGCGCTCAACCGCCTGACCGGCCAGCAGACCACGACCGCGGGCGGGACAACGCTGTACCAGGAGCAGGACTCGCTCGACCTCGCCGGCCTGCGCACTGGCGCGCGCCAGACCGACGCCTCTGGCGTCGTGACCACCATCAGCTATGGCTACGATGCAAAGGGCCGGCTGGACGCGGAGCGTCAGGTTAGGGGGACGGCGACCGTGCTTGACGACAGCTACAGCTTCGACAACGTCGGCAACCGCATGACGAAAGGCAGCCAGGGCGGCGCCAGCGCCTACCAGTACAATGCGCGCGACGAGCTTGTCTCCTCCAGCGGCCCCGGCGCGGCCAGCTACAGCTACGACGCTGATGGCAACCTGACGAGCCGCACGGCCGGCGGCGTGACCACGCTCTACACCTATGATAGTCAGAACCGGCTGCTGACTGTCGGAGTCCAGGGGAGTAGCACACTGCAGGCCAGTTACCTGTACGATACTCAAGGCAACCGCGTCAGCGTGATGGATGGGCAGGGCCACATCACGGCCGTCCTGTTCGACACGCAGGCGGGGCTGGCGCAGGTCGTGCGCGAGACCCCGAGCAACGGCGCGCCGACCGACTACGTCTACGGGCTCGACCGGGTTAGCCTCACGCGCAATGGCGCCACGAGCGACTACCTCTACGACGGGCACGGCAACACCGCGGCGCTGATCGACGCGAGCGTGGCGGCCACGGTACAGGATACCTACCGCTACGACGCCTACGGGAACCTGCTGGCGCGGACGGGCGCCGTGGCCAACAGCTTCCTGTACGACGGGCAGCAATTCGACGCGAGCACCGGGCTGTACAACCTGCGCGCGCGCTACATGGACCCGACGACCGGCCGCTTCTTGCAGACCGACCCGCTGCACGGCTCGCTTCAAGACCCGCCGGCGCTGCACCGCTACCTCTACGCGCGCGACAATCCCGTCACCTACGCCGACCCCTCGGGGCAGGAATCGATCGTGGAGGAAGAGACCGTCTTCAGCATCGTGACCACGCTAGCCAAGACGAGCACACTGCTCAACTTCTTCAAATCCAACGGCGTCGCCATCGCGTCCACGGCCGCCAGCATCTACTCGGCGCAAGTGCAGGTCAAAGATGCAGCTGCCATCGACAACCTGGACGTCGCCGAGGCGACAACCGATCTCTATGGCACAACCGGCAGCAACTACCTCTCCCTGACCGTGTGCAAAGGGGCGCCCGGCTCGAGCACCCCCGGAGTCAGCCAGGTGAACAATGCGCTTGGGCTGATCTGCAATCTGCTGGGCATCATCAGCGTACAGAACAACATCGCCAGCGTCAACCCCAACAGCGCGGTGCTCTCCGCGGGGCTGCTGCCGCAGTTGGTCAGCTTCCAGGTCGGCGGCCCGGTGGTCTCGACCGCGCTCAATATCCTGGCCTTCGTCCAGATCGAGGGCGACTCGTACGTGGCGCAGAAATATGTCCAGACGCTACCCTTCGCGGGAAGCTACGTCAACGAAGACTGGCAGGCCTACCTGGCGCAGATCGCCAACCTGTACATCTTCAGCCAGCTGGCCGGGCTCCTCGGCAACACGGTCGGCGGTGGCCTCGGCGGCGTGATCGGGGATGTCGTGAGCAAGATCTCCGCGGCTGTCGCGCTCGAACTCAGCACGGAAAGCGTCGCCTTCCTGATCATCGACACCCTGCCCGACGCGGAGGCGGGCGCGCCCGTGCCGCCCAACCACCGCTGCCACCCGCCCAGCAAGTGCGGGTCGTGACGAGGAGTATCTCTATAGGGAGTGTAAGACCATGCGAACGATGCTCTCGATCTTTGCCTGCTTGCTGGCCCTGACCGTGAGTCCGGGCCAGGGGTGGCCCCATCCTGCCCACCCCGCGCTCCCGCCCGTCCTGGGCGTCTGGCGCTTCGTCGGCACGGCACCGCCGGGCTTCGTGCGCACGGGCACGGAGGTGGCCCGGCTGACGTTCAGCCTGCAACGTGGGCGCCTGCACGCGCTCGTAACGACGGGCAAGCACCGCTACAACGTTGGCGGCCAGTACGTCGCCGCCCGGCGCGAGCTGCTAGTAACCGTGCCGGCTTCCAGGGGCAAGGTGCGCTTGCAGGCCACGCTGGGCACGGGTAGCGTCGGCGCCGCGCGCATGCTTGGCATCTGGAGCGACACCCACGGCGACGACGGCGGCTTCGTGCTGCTGCGCGTACCGCAAGCGTCGCGCCGTGCCCCAGTGCGCCGCCGCTAGGGCAGAATCAATGGATACGAGATATCTCGACCTCTCCGTCAACGGCACGCTCGTGGTCCAACCGGGTGCCGCTCTCCGGGTGGGGGCGGCTTGATCCGGGTGGCCGGGGCAGGGGCCTCGCTCCAGATGCAGGGCACGCAGGCCCACCCTGAGGTCGGCGTGTGCGCGGGCACATGCCGTAACCCGTGTACTGGCTCCCCTCGTCAGAATCTTAGCGACAGGCCCACTGTGACGGACGACAGGCCCACTGTGACGGACTAGTGGGGTATTAGAATGTCGGGCGGTTGGTGAACCAGTTGGAGATGTCATGCGCCGAGATGACGAGGATGAGCGTTAGCAGCGCGGCCATGCCCAGCGCGTGTACCAGCGCCTCGACCTCCGGCCGCACGCGGCGGCGGCCGACCAACGCGATGAGCACGAACAAGATGCGGCCGCCGTCGAGCGCGGGGAACGGCAACAAGTTCATCACCGCGAGCGTGGCGCTGAGTTCGATCACTAACGTGAGCAGTGGGACCCAGCCACGCATCGAGATGGCGTTGGCTTCGCAGCCAACCTGCCGTAGGATGCCTACAGGTCCCGTGACGGCGACGCCGTTAGTAGCCGCCGGCAGACATGCGTCCTCCTGTATGGCGCCCGGAACTTGTACGTTCGTATGTATCTGGTCGGCCTTCATGACGCGGCTATTGAATGTCAGGTACCGCGACGGGTAGGTACAGGTATCGATAACCGTGGCAGGCGCTTGCGGCGGATTGAACAACGCGGTGGGTATAGCGATCAGCGCCTGGACCACGGCGACCGGCACGCCAATCGCCGTCCCCGCCGCCTGTCCGATACTCGTCGGCACGTTGTGCTCGTAGCTGGGGCTCGTCAGCACGCCGATCGGCCCCGCGTCGCAATTGAGCTTTGCCGCGGGCCGGGGCGTGAGTCCCACGGTGAGCGGCTGTTGCCCGCGTTTGACGGTTAGGGCGACGCGCTGGCGTGGCCCCGAGAACCGTCGGATGTCGGATGTAGCTTGCACGGACTGCCCGTCGACCTTCTGGATGATGTCGCCGGGCCGCAACCCCGCTTGATAAGCCGGAGACCCGATCTCGACCCCCGCTACCTCGACCAAGGTTTGCGGTGTGCCGATGACCGCGAGCAGGAGGAACACGAGCACGATCGCCAGGACCATGTTGTTGAACGCGCCCGCGACGAGGATGATGATGCGCTGCCATGGAGCTTTGTTGGCGAAAGCGCCGGGGTCATCACCGGCTGCTGATTGGCCGCTCAAAGATAAACCCGCGCTGTCATGTCGCGCGGCTCCCTCCACGGCGTCTTCGACGGCTTCGGGGCGGGGCGCTGCGACGCCGTTCTCGCCGGCCATACGCACGAAGCCGCCCAGGGGCAGCGCATTGATGGAGTAGACCGTCTTACCGCTTTCACGGATTCTCTTGGCCTTTTGCGCCGAGGGGTAGACGCGGGGTGGGAAGCCGATACCGAACTCCTCGACGCGCACCCCGAAGAAACGCGCGGTCAGAAAGTGCCCAAGCTCGTGTATGAGGACGAGGACACCCAATATCAGGATGAAGGCGACGATAGTGATGATGACGTACACGGCGTTGTTGTCTTTCGGATAGTCATGCCGGGGAGAACTATAGCACTCCCCCTCTGACAGTGTGCGCTAGGTCCGCTATCAGCGCAAGAACCCTTTATTCTTTCCGCACCCGTGCTACACTGTAGTACAAAGGTGTGGGTCATTATGTGGGCTTCCTTCATGGCGCTGGGCGCTCGTGGGGGCGTATATTGGGGGGGTGCATGCGCCACAATTTCCATACATCCTGCGCCAATCCTTTAAAGGAGGATGCCATGAAAACGATGACGATACCGCTGATCACCGCCGCGGTCGGCGGCCTCGCCTGTGCCAGCCTGGGTCTCGCCGCCGGGCCCCGTGCGCACGCCGCCCAGGCCGCGGCCCTGCAGCCCCCGCACATCGCGGTCAGGTGTAGCGGGCTCCACGGCACGTCCGGCTCCGCCAGCGCCTACGGCTTGACGCTCAGCTTCAGCGCGATCCACAACGACCCCGGCAAATCGTACGACACCCTCAAACCGGGCGACACCTTCAAGGCGTTCCGCGTCACCATGCGTAACCACGGCACCGTGACCTACAGCTACAGCCGCGACGACTTCAGCCTGCTCGACGCGCGTGCGCGCGACTGGAGCCTGGGCGGCGACTCGAACCTGGGCACGGCTCTCGACTACGGCGGCGACGTGGGTCCCGGCAGCACCGTCGTCGGCGAGGTGGCGGCGCCTATGCCGGTCGGCGTGCAACCGGTGGCCGTGCGCTGGCAACCAAGCCACATCGGCAACAACTACAAGGTAGCGGGCCGCATCGTCGTCCTGCCCGCCGGGGCGCGCGGCGCGGCGGGTTGCCCGGCCGGACAGCCCCGCCCAACCGGACCGGTCGGCCGCGTCACGCTCGACGGCGTCACCGTGTCCGTCGGCGCCCCGCGCATCGCGCATGGGAGCGACACGTACAATCTCACGCCGGGCGACGTCTACAAGGTCGCGCAGGTGACGATCCACAACGGCGGCACTGTTACCTACAATCTCGAATCCAAGGACTTCAGGCTGCTGGATGGACGGGCGGCCAACTACGTGGATGTTTCCGATTCCAACCTGTCCAACGACCTGTATAGCGTGAGCGATGTCAAGCCGGGCAGCACTGTCGTGGCCGACGCCGCCTTCGAGATGCCGCCCAACGTGCGACCGGTCGCGTTGCGCTGGCGCCCCTACGAGATCGGCAACGACGACACGCTGACCACGCAGATCATCATGCTGCCCCGCTAACCGCTCCCGCTGCTCTCACTAGCGGGTCCCGGCGCTCATGTTGAGTCGGCCGAGACCCGCCGCAGGCATTGTTATGGCTTGGCGAACGTGGCGACCCAGTCCGAGACGATGTCGTCTTACGCTTTTGTTGCCCACGAAAGCGTAACATAACCCGTCGCCCCGCCTTGACGCCCATACAACAACCAGGGCGCCGACGTTGACGCACTCAGGCGACCGAAGCTGTTCACGCTAACGGTTGTGATCGTCGCGCGGGGCGGCAAGCGGCGTCCACCAGCGGGGGGATACGCGGGCGTAATCCTGTTCGAGGATGCTCATGATGAGGTCACTCTGCCACGCATCGGCCACCCATGCCCCCTCCCGCTCGATCCCCTCGCTCATGAAGCCACATTTCTCGTAGCACGCGATCGCCCGCGCGTTGAACGTGACCACGCGCAACTCGACCCGGTGCAGGCGCAGCGTCTCGAAAGCGTGGCGCAGGGCGAGTCGCGTCGCCGCGGTCCCGATCCCGCAGTCCCATATCGCTGGATCATACAGCCCGACCGCGTACTCGGCCCGCCGACTGTGCTCCTGCAGCTTGTGGAAGCGGGCGAACCCGACGCAGCGGCCCTCGACCGCGACGATCCAGCGGAGCGGGTCGGCGCGGAACAGATCGTACCAGCGGTCGATATCTTCGGGCGTCAACGGGGAGAGGCGGCGAGGATCATCGCCGTCAAGCCTAATGAACTCCGGATGGTGACCGTAGGCAAGCCGGGCCTCTTTGTCCTCGGGTCGTGGTGGACGCAGTACCACGGACCCATTTTCAAGGATCGGTCGCGGCTGGGTCGCATCGTCGTGGTCTGGCCTCATAGGAATGAGTAGTGTGTGGCAAGGCGCAGGCACTCCGCGCGGGCCCAGGTGTCCGCGTCCAGGATCGCGGCGAGGTCGTGGTCGTCGCCGAACTGAGGGGCGTCAAGGACGCCCGCGATCAGCCGCGGGATCGCTGTGAACGGGACGCGCCGCTCCAGGAACAGGTCGACGGCGACCTCGTCGGCCGAGCACAACGCCGCCGGGTACGTGCCGCCCTGCCGCCCAGCTTGTAGCGCCAGGTCCAGACAGGGGTACCGCCCCGCCGTCGGCGCGGCGAACGTAAGCGGCCCGGCCTGCGTTATGTCTAACTCGTGCGTCTGAAGCGGCCAGCGTTGTGGGTAGCTGAGCGCGAACTGGATCGGCGCTTTCATGTCGGGCGCGCCGAGTTGCGCTTTGAAGGCGCCGTCGCGGAAACGCACCAACGAGTGCACGGTGCTGGTGGGGTGCATGACGACCGCGATGCGCACCAGCGGGACGTCGAACAGCCAACGCGCCTCTATCACCTCGAGCCCTTTGTTCATCAGGGTGGCCGAGTCGATCGTGACCTTGGGACCCATCACCCAGGTGGGGTGGCGCAGCGCCTGCTCCGGCGTGATCGTGTCTAACTGGGCAGGGTCATAGTCGCGCAGCGCGCCGCCGGACGCCGTCAGCAGCAGTTCGGCCACGCTCTCGGGGTCCTCGCCCATGAGGCATTGCCACAAGGCGCTGTGTTCGCTGTCAATTGGCAACAGCGTTGCGCCGTGCTCTTTAGCCGCTTCCGTGATGAGCGCGCCGGCCATCACCAGGACCTCTTTGTTGGCGATCGCGACCTTCTTTCCCGCGCGCACCGCCGCCAGCGTAGCCTCCAATCCGGCGCGCCCGACCGTGGCCACGACCACGATGTCGGCGTCGGGGTGTGTCGCCAGTTCGACCAGCGATGCCCTCCCCCGCAGCACGCGCGTCCCCTCAGGCATGTCCATGCTCGATGTGGCGCCTGTCGCGGTGTCGGTGGCGACGCCGACGAGCGGGACAGCGAACAGGCGCGCCTGTTCGGCCAGCATCTGCTCGTTGCGCGCGGCGATACCAAGGACGCGCAGCTTGTCACGGTGCGCGGCGACGACCTCTAAGGTCTGTTGTCCTATGGAGCCAGTGCTGCCTAGTATGATGAGTTTAGTCATGTGTGATGGTGCGAATTAATTATGTGCATAAATTAAGTGAGAGTGAGAAGGAGGCGCCAACAATAGGTCAGCGCGGCAACGAACACCAGGCTGTCGACGCGGTCGAGCACGCCGCCGTGACCTGGTATCAGTGTACCTGAGTCCTTCACCCCCGCCTGCCGCTTGAACAACGATTCCACTAAATCGCCTGCCTGCGCGGCCACCGTGCCCGTCACGCTAACCGCCGCGACGATCGCTAGCGGTTGTCGCAGTCCCGCCACCCGCGCCACCACGAGCGCGGCCAGCACACCCCCAACCACCCCGCCCAGTGAACCTTCCACGGTCTTCTTGGGACTGATGCGCGGGAAAAACGGGTGGCGCCCCAGCGCGCGCCCCACGGAGTAGGCCGCTGTATCGGTCCCCCAGGTAATCGCCGCGACGACGAGCACCCAGGCGCGGCCCTGCGTCGTGACGCCGCCGCGCAGCAACAGCAACAGCGCGCAGAACACGCCGATGTATACGACCCCCGCGACGCTCGTGGTCCAGCGCAACGCCACGGCCTCCCCGCGCGCGAACAAGAGCGCGCCGAGCGAGAGCAACAAGGCCAACACGACGGCGACAAAGCGCCAGCGCGGCTCGGGCGCGAACGCGACGACCGCGAGGAGAACGATGATAGCTCCAATGCCCGTATTGGCGAAGGGCGGTGCGGCCGGAAGCAAGCGCGCCGCCAAGGCGTAAAACTCGTTCAGGGCCGCCGCCGCCAGTGCGATAATCGCCACCTCATAGGGGATGCCGCCGAACCATACGAGCAGGAGCGCGACGACGCCGAGCACGACACCACTGACGATGCGGGTGATCACAAACGCCCGTATTTGCGCTTGCGCGTGCTGTATGCGTCGACGGCGTTGCGCAGGTCCTCCGCCCTGAAGTCCGGCCACAACTTGTCGGTGAAGTAGTACTCGGCGTAGGCGGCCTGCCAAATCAGGAAGTTCGACAGGCGCATCTCACCGGCCGTACGGATAACCATATCGGGGTCGGGTAGCCCGCTGGTGTGCATGCGGCGCGAGATCGCTTCCTCGGTCACGTCCTCCGGCCGCGCGCCCTCCTCGATCAGCGCGCGCACCGCGTGCACGATCTCGGCTCGCCCCCCATAGTTGAACGCGAAGTTGAGCACCAGACCCGTATTGTTGCACGTCAGCTCCTCGGCGTCGCGGATAGCCGCCTGCAGCGAGGGGCTCACCCCTTCCAGAGAGCCGACATGGCGCACATGGACGCCCTTGCGGTGCAGCGCCTGCGTCTCCCGCCGATGAATCTCTAGAAAGATCTTCATCAGCCCGTTGACCTCGTCTTCGGGACGGCCCCAATTCTCCGTTGAGAACGCATAGAGCGTTAGCACCGCGATGCCCAGGTCCTCACAGGCCTCGACGATCGGGTGGATGTTGTTCGTGCCCTGACGGTGTCCCACCAAGCGCGGCAAGTGACGCCGCTGCGCCCAACGGCCGTTGCCATCCATGATGATAGCAACGTGCCGCGGAATCGCCGCGGACGGCGTGACCACGGCCGCATCACTCGCGCTCGCCATGGTTAGACCGCCATGATGTCGGACTCTTTATCGCGACCGACCGCGTCCAACTCGCCAGTAATGCGATCGGTGATCTTCTGCAGCCGCTCCTGCGCCCGCTTGATCTCGTCGGCCGGGGCGGACTTATCTTTCTCAGCCGCCTTGAGCTTGTCGGCCACGTCGCGCCGCCCATTACGCACCGCGACCTTATGCTCTTCCACCATCTTGTGGACCGCCTTGGCCAGATCCTTGCGCCGCTGCTCGGTGAGCGGCGGGATGTTCAGGCGAATCACCTGCCCGTCGTTGGTCGGGGTGATGCCGAGGTCCGATTTCTGGATCGCCTTGTCGATCGCCCCAATCGAGGAGCGGTCGTAGGGCTGAATTACAAGCTGGCGCGCCTCACTGACCGAGATCTGCGCCAGGCCATTGATCGGCGTGGTCGTGCCGTAATAGTCAACCAGCACGTTGTCGAGGATGCTGGGGCTGGCCCGGCCCGTGCGAATCGTGTTGAGATCTTTCTTCAAATCATCGATGGCGCGTTGCATGCGCCGCTCGCCATCCGAGAGCTGCTCCTCAATCATCGCTGTCCTCCTGCCGTTACGAGCGTACCGAGGCGCTCACCGCGCACGATCCGTTCGATACTCCCCTGTTGTAGATTAAAGACCACGATCGGCAGCGCATTGTCCTTGCACAACGCGAAAGCCGTGCTGTCCATCACGCGTAGGTCGCGCTCGAGCGCCGTGGTGTAGTCGAGGTGATCGTACTTCGTGGCGTGGGGGTCTTTCATCGGATCGGCCGTGTAGATACCATCGACCTTGGTCGCCTTAAGTAAGACGTCGGCGCTCAGTTCGAGCGCGCGCAGCGCCGCCGTCGTGTCGGTCGTGAAGTACGGGTCACCCGAGCCGGCCGCCAGTATCACGACGCGGCCCTTTTCAAGATGGCGGATGGCGCGGCGGCGGATATAGGGCTCGGCCACGGCATGCATAGCGATCGCCGTCTGCACGCGCGTCTGCACGCCGCGCTTCTCCAGCGCGTCCTGCAGCGCCAGCGCGTTCATGACGGTGGCGAGCATGCCCATATAGTCGGCCGTCGCGCGGTCCATACCGTGCGACGACGCCGCCACGCCACGGAAAATGTTGCCGCCGCCGACCACGATGGCGACCTGCACGCCGAGCTCGCGCACGCGCGCCAACTCCTGCGCGATACCCTGCACCGTGTCCGGGTCGATGCCATAGCCGCTGTGACCCATCAGCATCTCGCCGCTTAGCTTGAGCAGCACCCGACTGTAGGCCGCGCCGCGCTCGACAAACGGGCTCGCGGTCGCCGTCATCGCGCCATCACTGTCCATACAGATTACTCGCCCAACTGGTAGCGCGCGAAGCGGCGCACCTGAATGTTCTCGCTGGTCTTGCTGACTGTTTCCTGCACGAGCTGCCGGATCGTCTTCTCAGGGTCCTTGACCCACGGCTGGTCGAGCAAGCACACCTCTTCAGCGTACTTCTTCATGCGCCCGTCGACCATCTTGTCCACGACATTCTCCGGCTTACCTTCGGCCAGAGCCTCCTGCCGCAGTTGCAGACGCTTGGCCTCGACCTCATCGGCAGGGATAGTGCTGAGATCGACATATTGAGGGTTCGTTGCAGTTATGTGCATAGCAAGGTCGCGCACGAGCCCCTTGAAGTCGTCCGTGCGCGCCACGAAGTCGGTCTCACAATTGACCTCAACCAGCGCGCCATAGCGGCCACCCGGATGGATATAGGCGTCGACCAGGCCCTGACTCGTCGCCCGTCCCGCCTTCTTCTCCGCCGTCGCCGCGCCCTTCTGGCGCAGGATGGCTTTGCCCTTCTCTATGTCGCCGTTGGCCTCGGTCAGCGCGGAGCGCGCCTCCATAATTCCAACACCCGTCTCGTCGCGCAGTTGCTTGATCGTGGCTGCCGTAATCTCGGCCATAACTCTCTCGTCCTCTTATCTGCTGTACTACATACTACTCTACTTACGCGAATGGAGCCGGGCTCTTTTCGTCGCCCGCGACGACACCGGGGGCCAGCGTGTCCTCGATCGGCGGCGCGGTGCGCTCAGGCGCGGGCGCCGGTTCGCCAGCGTCATTCGTTACAGGAAGCGCGGGCGGCGCGTAGCTCAACTCACTCTCATCGGGCGCGAAGCTCATCGGCAGGTTGAGATCCTCGTCGGCCGCGCCTCCCTCCGTATCGGCCATCGCCGAGATGCGCATATTGCGCCCCTCGATCACCGCGTCGGCCACGCGGTCACAGATCAGGCGTACCGCGCGGATCGCGTCGTCGTTGGCCGGGATTGGATAAGCGATCTCATCGGGATCCGAATTCGTATCCGCCAGGGCCACGATGGGCACCTGCAGGCGCAGCGCCTCCATCACGGCCAGCCGCTCTTTATGTGTGTCCACGATGAAGAGCGCGTCGGGCAGGCGGCGCATACCCTTCACGCCGCCGAGCATGCGATTGAGCTTGGCGATTTCCCGCTCGATACCCAGTTGTTCGCGCTTGGGCAAAGCAGACAATTCACCGCCGTCGCGCTGCGCCTCGAGCGTGCTGAGATAGCGCAGCCGCTGCTGCATCGTCTGGAAGTTGGTCAGCATACCGCCAAGCCAACGCTGGTTGACGTAGAACATACCGCAGCGCGCCGCAGCGTCCTGCACCGCCTCCTGCGCCTGCTTCTTGGTGCCGACGAACAGGATCGTGCGGCCGTCCTCGCCCAACTCCCGTACATAGTCGAAGGCCTGGTCGAGCAGACCAACCGTCTGCTGCAGGTCGATGATATGGATGTTATTGCGTTCCGTGAAGATATACGGGCGCATCTTGGGGTTCCAGCGCCGTGTCTGGTGGCCGAAGTGGACGCCGGCCTCCAATAGTTGCTTCATTGATACTCGTGGCATGTCGTGTCTTCTCGTCCTTTCGTTATATCCTCCGCGCCGTTCACCCCGGTGGCCGACCCGCTAGCGCGGGCACGAAGCCAGGCCGGTCCGGGCGCGTGTGTTGTGCATGACGACGGGCCACCCGGTGTGAGCGGCCCGTCTCTAATAAGTATATCAAACGGTGTTACCAATTCTCCATCGACGCGCGCAGGATCGCCGCCAGGTCGTGCGGCCCGACCGCGCGCGGGGCCAGCGCGAGCAGGCGCTGCTGCTTGAGCGCGCCCGTCACCAGCGCGTCGATGTCCTCCTCGCCATACCCTAGCGCGCGCAGACCGCGCGGCGCGCCGACGTCGCGCATCAGGTCGCGCAATAAATTGGGCAGGGTGTTCTCGTCGGCGTCGGGCAGTGGACGGCCGGCCAGTAACTCAGCCGCGTGGCGATGCTTCGCCGGATCGGCCGGGTAGGTGAACCGGAAGGCGGCCGGGGCCGTGACGATCACCGAGTGGCCGTGCGGCACGAACGCGTGATCGGTGGGGTAGCCCGGCGGCTGGTAGGCGTGCTTGAGGCCCGCGATGGGATACGCGCAGGCGTGCGGGATGTGTACCCCCGCCGAACCGAAGCCGATGCCGGCGAGCGAGGCCGTCAGCATCATCGCGCCGCGCGCCTCCAGGTCGCCGGCGTCGGCCACCGCCCCGCGCAAGTAACGCCCGCCGTTCTCCAGCGCCCGGCCCGACCACAGGTCCGCGATGGGATTGGCCCCCTGGTAGGGCGGACGGTCGTCGGGCGTGCGCGGAGCCGGCCGCGTGTCGTAGGGCCGCGCGAGATACGACTCCGCCGCGTGGCAAATGACATCGAGCCCGCACGACGACGTCACCTCGGCCGGCAACGTACGCGTGAGCAGCGGATCGACGATGGCCTGATGCGGGCGCAAGTAGCGGTGTGAGATGCCCGTCTTGACCCCCTGCTCCGGCAGGTCGAGCACCGCGACCGAGGTCGCCTCCGAGCCGCTGCCGGAGGTCGTGGGCACGGCCAGCAGCGGCAGCAGCGGAGAGGGCGGCGTGCGTCCGCCGCCGATGGGCAGGTTGACGTAGTCGATGATCGGCGCGGGGTGCGTCGTGACGAGGTCGGCGACTTTAGCCGTATCGATGCTCGACCCGCCGCCCACGCCGACGAACCCGTCGAAGCCGCCCGCGCGCGCAAAGTCCGCGGCATCCTGGAACGACTGCAACGTCGGCTCGATGCGCGCACGGGCGTAGACGACACAGGCGATGCCCGCGCGCTCGATAGACTCCTTAACCCGCTCGGTGATCCCAACGCGCGCCACGCCCGCGTCGGAGACCAGCAGCACACGCGTCGCCCCCAACCGCTTGAGTTCCCAGCCCGCCTCCTCGGCGGCGCCCGGACCAAACTTCAGCGGCGTGGCCTCGAGCGTATAGATCGTCTCACGCCGTGCGTTGTCGTCACTCATCGTCATGCTCCTGCTCCATCAACGCCCTCACCCTACGGCACGCCGCCGGTCATGGGCATGATACCACGCTTCCCAATAGGCCCATCGTGGACATCGTGAGGGTATTGTCACGACGCTGTCAGCAGACCTGAGTCCGCGCGAGATATGCGCGCGATTCCCGGGCGTCGGCGAGGTCTACCGCCTCAAACGCAACCTGCTCAACCGCCTACGGCGCGGCGCCAAAATTCAGGCGATGGTGACGTCTAACTGACACGCCGCCTATCGAGTACGCACCGCTTTTTCGTGCGGCGCGACGTATCTACGCGGAGCGAGCTTGAGCGTCCTTGTTCCTGCCCAATAGCCCGACAATATTCTAATTAGGCATAAACGCGCTAGTTTTTGCTTAACTGTGCAGCGGCCCGTCGATGCACATCGCTACGATAGCGAAAGAGCGATCTCCCACTGGCAAGGAGTATGTCGCGGATAGGCCCGTTGAGTTCGTCCAGTGTGCTCCAGCGCGCCGCGCGGATCTCGCGCGTGTCGATGGGGTCGATCACCGTCTGATCAGTCGTCGCGGAGAGCACATGCGTCGTCCAGTCAACGCCATCGTCACCGTGCGTGAAGCGGACGTGGATGCGCAGCAGGTAGCGCCGCGCCACGGCGTCCAGGCCAGTCTCCTCGCGCGCCTCACGCAGCGCGCCCACATCCATCGCCTCGTCGCGGCGCAGCGCGCCGCCGGGCACACGGTAAGCGCCCGGTGGGTAAGAAGGCTTGGCGATCACGGCCAACCGCTCGCCGTTGAACACGAACGTGGTCACGTCGTGCGCGCGGCCGTCGCGCTGGCTACCGCGGATCATCGCCAACTCCGGCGCGCTGATCTCGTAGGATGCGCGCACCTCGCGCGGCCTCCCATAGCACTCTTCGGCAGCTGTAATAGTGGCAGGCGTCACATACATGAAGTTTAGCGCCGCAGCCCCCTGGCAGCCGCCCCCTTGATACCGCCGCCGCCGCCGCCGCCAAGGCCGGGGATATTGGGCATGCGGCCGTTGGAGAACTGCTTCATCATTTTCTGCATCTGCTTGAACTGGCTCAACAGCGCGTTGAGTTCCTGTACGCTGGTCCCACTGCCCGTGGCGATGCGGCGGCGGCGGCTGGCGTTGAGCACATTGGGGTCGCGGCGCTCCTGCAGTGTCATTGAGCTGATGATGGCCTCGACGCGCTTGATCTGGTTGTCGTCGATCTGCGAGAGATCGGCGCCTTTGGTCAGATTGCGCATGCCCGGTATCATGCCGATGATTTGTGTCAGCGGGCCCATCTTCTTGATCTGCTGTAGTTGCTTGAGAAAGTCGTCCAGGTCGAAGCTACCGGTGCGTAGCTTCTTGTCCATGGCCTCGCCCTGCGACTGGTCCATGGTCTGCTCGGCGCGCTCGATCAGCGAGAGCATATCGCCCATACCCAGGATGCGTGAGGCCAGCCGGTCGGGGTAGAACGGCTCCAACGCATCGGGCTTCTCGCCCGTGGCCAGGAACTTGAGCGGGATGCCCGTGACCGCGCGGATGGAGAGGGCGGCGCCGCCGCGGGCGTCGCCGTCGATCTTGGTCAGGATCATGCCCGAGAGCGGCACGCGCGCGTTGAACTCCTCGGCCACGCGCACGGCGTCCTGCCCCGTCATGGCGTCGGCGACGAGGATCACCTCGGTCGGGTCGACGCGCATGCGAATCGTCGCCACCTCGTCCATCATGTCGTCATCGATGTGCAGGCGACCCGCCGTGTCTACGATCACGACCGAGGCGCCGTTCTGGCGCGCGTGCTGCAAGCCGCGCTCGGCGATGTCCACGGGATTGTTCTGCGGGTCCTCCGCGTAGACGGGGATATTCAATCCCTTGCCCAGCGTGACCAGCTGGTCGATGGCGGCGGGCCGGTAGACGTCGGCCGCCACCAGCAGCGGGTGCAGGCCCTGTTTACGCAGGTAGAGCGCCAGCTTGGCCGCGGTCGTCGTCTTGCCAGAGCCCTGTAGTCCCACCAGCAAGAGCACGGCAGGCGAGCGGCTGCCGTAGTCGAGCGTGCCGGGCTCGCCAAGCATGGCGACGAGCTCTTCGTTGACGATCTTGATGACCTGCTGCGCCGGCGAGAGGCTTTGCAGTACCTCGGCGCCGACGGCGCGCTCTTTGAGGCGCTTGATGAACTCTTTGACGACCTTAAAGTTGACATCGGCCTCGAGCATGGCGAGCTTGACCTCGCGCATAGCCTGATCGACGTCCTCCTCGGTCAGCTTGCCCTTGCGGCCCATCTTGCCGAAGATGTCCTGCAAACGGTCGGTTAGATTTTCAAACATGTCAGTCCTCTAGTGTTTAGTGTCTAGTGATTAGTGTTTAGAACTAATCACTAGACACTAGACACTAATCACTAATCACTCGGGATCAAAGAGCGCTTCGACAAACGCGATCGCGTCGAAGGGCGCGAAGTTCTCCACCTTCTCGCCCGTGCCCACGAACTTGATGGGCACGCCGAGTTCGCGGCGGATGGCGAAGGCTACGCCGCCCTTGGCGGTGCCGTCGAGCTTGGTCAGGATCACGCCGGTGATGCCGACCGCCTCGCGGAACGAGCGCGCCTGCAAGAGCGCGTTCTGCCCGCTCGTGGCGTCGAGCACCAGCAGCACCTCGTGCGGCGCCGTCGGGTCGACCTTTCGCGCCACGCGCTGGATCTTCTTGAGCTCTTCCATTAGATTGAATTTGGTGTGCAGCCGCCCGGCCGTATCGACGATTACGTCGTCCATGCCACGGGCGCGGCCAGCCTCCATGGCGTCGTAGACCACCGCGCCGGGGTCGGACGAGTAGTCGTGTGCGATGACGGGGACGCCGAGCCGCTCGCCCCACACCTTGAGCTGCTCGACGGCGGCGGCGCGGAACGTATCGCCGGCGGCGATGATGACGCGGCGGCGGTTGTTCTCAAGATAGTGCGCCAACTTGGCGATGCTGGTGGTCTTGCCGACGCCGTTGACGCCGACCACCTCGATTACGCGGGGACCGGGGCTAACCTCGATGAGCGGGACGCCCTCGGCGCCGCCGAGCATATCGACGAGTTGCGCGCGTAGCGCGGCGGTGAGTTCGGGCGCCTGCGTCAGGTGGTCGCGCTCGACCTGCCGGCGCAACCCATCCACCACCTCTGCCGTGATCGACACGCCGAGATCCGCGCGCACGAGCAACTCTTCGAGCTCGTCCCACAGCTCCTCGTCGATGGCCTCGGTGGTAAATAGGTTCGTGACCTGTTTAAAGACGCTCTCGCGCGTCTTCTCCAGACTCTGTTTGAAAGGGTTGATGTTGCGCAGCCGTTGAAACATGTGCACCTTGTGGTGAGAAATAGCAGGATACTTTACACCACGATTATAACACCATCTTCTTGTCTCACGGGCCAGCGGCTAGCTGCCGGTCGATCTCCGCGTGCAACTCAGTCGCGCCGGCGTCGAGGGTATGCGCGGTCACGAGCAGACGCGTGACCGCCTCCTCTAGCCGGCGAACGCGCTCGTCTGGTGACAGAGACGGTGGCCGTTGCGCGACGACGACGCCCCGCCGCGGCGATGTCGCGACCCAGCCGTCGCGCTCAAGCTCGTCATAGGACCGCGCGATCGTATTGGGAGCCACACCGAGGTCGCGCGCGAGTTGGCGCACCGACGGCAACGGCTGTCCGGGGTGTAGAAACCCGAAGGCGATCCGGGCGCGTAGCTGGGTCACGATCTGCTCGTAGGGCGGCAGCGCGCTGCCCGCGTCCAGAACGAGCAGTTCCCCATTCACAGGGCCACGCGCGTCCCCTGGCGCGGCCACCCGGTGATACGGCCGCCGATGCGGCCACGGAAGTTGGTCAGTAACGTACCCTATAGAAAGACGGCAAGTGCGAGAAATGGATAGCTGCCAACGATGCCATGGGCGACCCCGTATGAGTGGTGAGCAAACAGGTTCGCCGAGAGCAGCGACCACTGCGCATAACCCAGGAAGACGACCGGCTGCGCGCCGTGGCGCGCGGCGTCGCGCGTGGGCGCGACGGTGGCGGTGACCAGACGCAAGCCCGCCACAACCGTACTTTTATGGTTGTGCGGGCTGCCCACGGTGACGCGCTGGTCGTGGTGGACGACGATGCGTCCGCCGGCCCCGTCGTGGGGGGCGAGGCCGGGCAAGGGCTCCTGCACGAGACCCTCCTCCTCCACCTGGACGGCGGCTTGCGGGTGCAGGCGCGTGACGACGTGGACGCCCGCGCCGAGCAGGCGCGCCAACCGCGTATGGCTATAGTAGCCCAAGTCCATCATCTAGGTCTGGTCGCACAGGGCCGCCAGTTGGGCGGGGTCGTCCAGGATGGCCTGATCCAGGCCGCGCACGTCGGGGGTGCGCGCGTCGGTGAGCACGACGTGCTCCGGCAGGCCAAGGGCGGGGGTATAGAGCGTCTGGGCGACCATGCCGGGGCGCTTGGTGTGCGCTGCAAGGTCGCGCCAGGGGGCCAGGCGCAGGAACGTACCGTCGAGGATGCGCACAGCGGGAGGTGCGGCGGCGGGGCCGGCGCGCCCGCAACGGCGCACGCGCGCGATCAGGGCGGGGATGAAGCCGGCGAGGAAGGCGGGCGGACGACTGCTGGTGGAGGCGGCGAGGTGGCTGAAGCTCACGGCCAGGTCACCCGCGCGGTCAGTGTCCACGCCACTGCACGCGGCCCACTGCGGGCAGTCCGCGCAGGTGGCGTAGCTCTGGCGCAGGCCGGGACTGCCCGATAGACCGTGGAACAGCAACAGGACTGTATTGCCATACGCCCCTACGCCACACCAGGCCCCTTGGCTTTAGCGCAGCGTCTCGCGCAGCAGGCGCGGGTCGTCGCTCAGGATGGCGTCGACGCCGAGCGCGGCCAGCCGGCGCATCTCCTCCGGCGCGTTGACCGTCCACGCCACGAACCCCAGGCCGGCGTCACGCAGCGCCGCCGCGACTTCAGATGTCACCAAAGAATGCCGCAGGTGCAGCAACGACGCGCCAACCTCGCGGACGTCCGCGACCGGGTCGGACAGCGCCCCGTCGGAGAGCAGGCCCGTGCGCGGACCCGCTTGTAGGTCCGACGCCGCGCACACCGTCGCGCGGTCGAACGATGAGATGATGACATCCGCGGCCATGTCGTACTCCCCGACGCGCTGCGCCACTACCAGGATCGCCTCGACGCCCCCTTTGACCTCGACGTTGACGAGGACGCGCCCCCTGAGCAACGCGAGGACGTCGCCCAACTCAGGGATACCCTCGCCGGCCCACGCCGTGCCCTTGTGCCAGCCGGCGTCGAGGCGACGCAACTCGTCCATCGTTAGTTCGGCCACGACGCCGTCGACGCCCGTGACCCGTCGCGTCGTGGGGTCGTGGATCACGGCAAGGCGCCCGTCGCGCGTGAGGTGGACATCGAGCTCGACCGCCTCCGCGCCGTCCTCCAGCGCGGCGCGGAACGCGGCCAGCGTATTCTCGGGAGCGCGCGCCGAGGAGCCGCGGTGCGCCCCAATTAAGGGTCGTAAGTCGTGAGTCGTGAGTCGTGAGTAAAGTTGAGGTGTCATTAGACTCGTTACAGAATAACAAGGGGATGTCGTAGAGTGGGAGTATGCTTACATATCATACACTGGCGCGCAAACCGGGCGCCTTCAAATCGATGACGGGACTCACCGTCGAGGAGTTCGAGGATCTGTTGGTGGACCTGCGTCCGCGCTATGACGCCGCGCGTCAGGGGCGGGGCGCTCAGACGCCCCGTCGCCGCGCGCCAGGAGGCGGGTCCAAGCCGCGCTACGCCCTGCGGGAGCGCCTGCTGATGACGCTGATCTGGCTGCGCCTGTACCTGACGGGGGACGCGGTGGGCGTCCTCTTCGGCGTGGATTAAGAGTACGGTCTCGCGCTACACGCGGTCGCTGCTGCGGCTCTTGCGGGACCAAGGGCGCGACACGCTGGGCTGGCCGGAGGAGGCCCAGGCGTTGCTGGACACGGCGGACAGCGCGGACAGCGCGGACAGCGCGGACAGCGCGGACGGCGTGGCGATCATCGACGCCACCGAGCAGCGCGTGGAGCGCTCCCACGACCACGCGACGCAGAAGGCGCACTACTCAGGCAAGAAGTAGGCGCACTACTCAGGCAAGAAGAAGGCGCACACGCGCAAGACGTTGATCGTCGTCAACGAACACGGGCGGTTGCGCTATGTCAGCCCCTCGGTGCCGGGGGCGATCCATGAT
>JAABUZ0100002083.1_pt1 | contig 34616 bp, 37 predicted proteins | sample 5562091 | NCBI WGS metagenome assembly JAABUZ01 (sample SAMN12813069, study PRJNA571459) | rock metagenome | isolation source: Antarctica rocks | place: Antarctica: Victoria Land, Linnaeus Terrace sud | collected 2015-12-21 | reverse complement strand
CGCGCGATAACCGCATACGTTCGCGACCACAACAAGACCGCTGAGCCGTTTGTATGGACCAAGTCAGCTCGCACCATCATGCGCAAGATAAATAAATGTCATGCCATTTATGGCGGGTCACACTAGCGTGCGCGGTTAGCTGCGTGAGACGCAGAGCGAACGCTTCATGCTCGATCGCAGCATAGAGTTCTGCAGCCACGCCCGACCTGGTCGCTTCCGGTAAACAGAAGAGCATGTCGACGTACCCCGTTCGGCTCATAGCGATCCATCCGACCGTCTTACCAGCGTCGTTATCAGCAACGAACGTTTCGTACTCGGAAAGCCGCTGAAGCCAGCGTCCCGGTTCTGGCACGTTCGGCGCCCACGCGTTGAGCTGAGCCTGGTCGTATTTTGCCCCAGCCACTTCATGAATCGAACGGTAAAAGATCTCGCAAACCTTTGGAGCGTCCGCAGGCTCGAACCGACGAATTCTAAGACGTTCGGTTCAGAGAGCCGTTCGCTTTATCGGTCGGTGCACGAGTGGGGCTCTTGGCAAACTTGTACGTTGAGCCGATCCGGAAACGTATCCGCTTATGGAGGCAACCTTGTCGCCATTATGCTTGCACGGTCCCGATTCATGGACGTACCCGACGTCCTCGGTCACAGAGCGACGGGAGGCGCGTAGCCAGTGAGTTCGACGTAGCCGCGGCCGAGGCGTAAGCCGTCCGAGCCCGGCCGAACGTCGTAGATCTCGACGGCGCCGCTCCAAAACGGCACTCCGCCGTGCGCGACGATCTCTTGTTCGTACAGCACGGGCTCGAGCGATATTTGCATATCGAGCGAGGGAAGATTCAAGCTCCAAATATTCGGATAGCGCGCGCCGGTGCGCAGGCTGCGCCAGCCCGCGCGGGCTTTTGTCGCCACGCCGGGGCCGAGGGAACCGCCCGGTAACGGGAGGGGTCCGACCTCACCCGCCCGCCCGACTAGCGTGGCCCGTACGCGCAAGCTCGTGCCATCGCTGCGGCGTTCGGTCTCGTACAGCATGGCGCGTCCGTCGTCGAGTTCGATGCAGTAACGATTCCAGCCGATCGCTCCCGCGGCACGGGCGCGTGTGCCGAAGGTCGTATCGAGCCATGCATCGCCGCGCACGTCGACGCGTCGTCTGTCGACAACGAGCGTGCCACGCGCGCGCAGTGACGGCCGATCCACTTCGCCGTCGGCAAATGCGAACGCCGGTTTTGTCGGGAGCAGCCGCAGATCCAGCTTAACGGAGTCCGTTCCGGCGCGCAGCGTGACGGGAGCGTTCGCTGCGCGTGCGTTTGCGGCCAGCGTCCAATCGGCAATGCGAATCGCGAGCCGGTCAGCTGCGGCCGACGCGATGCCGAGCGCACGTTCTCGGCGCTCATCCTGCACGAACGTCCGTTGCGACTCATCGACGATGCCGAGCGTCGCCGAAAACGTCGTTCCGCCGGCCCACCGGTTCGCAGTGCGCGCCCGCTCGTCGCTCACAAAACCGCCGTACCGAAAGATCGCGAGCGTGAAATCGAAGCGGCGTCCGTCGCGTGCGCGCAAATGTCCGGTGCACCGCCACCACTGCGCCGGCACGCTCGCCTGCGCTGCGAACGAGACATCCGGCCCCCCTTGGTCCGCGGTCGACGATGCGAAGAACGTTGCCAGCGCCAAAATCGACGCGAGCGCGCGAACGATCACGGCGTCGCGACGCCGGCCGCGCGCATGCGTGACGCCAGTCGCGCCGGATACGCACCCGCCGCGACGGCCCCGAACAGCGTCAGCGTCGCGATCGCCGCGAGCGTACCGTACGGTACGTGCACGGTGAGATCGGTACCGAGCGCGTGCGCGTCCGTCGCTGCGACCAGCCGCGTTCCGATGGCGAGACCGAGGGCGATTCCAAGGGCGCACGCAAGCGCGCCGACGACGCCTGCGGTATAGAGCACCATGTCTCGGACGCCGCGCGACGTCATCCCGATGTAGCGTAGCATCGCGATTTCGCCCCGCCGTTCGAGCACGAGCGCCGCGAACGTCGTCGCGACGCCGAGCAATGCGATGACGAACGTCGCGAGTACCAGCGCGTAGGCAGCACCTTGCGTCGCTTGCGAGCGGCCGATGAACGCCGCGCGAAGTTCGCCCGTGTTCTCCAGCGGCCGCCCGCGCGCGAGCGGCTCGCGTTCGAGCAGCCGGCGTAGCGACGTTCGATCGGCATCCGGGCCGGCGGTCACGACGATCGTATCCGCTGCGGTCGTCACCTTCGCAACGGCAGCGTACGTACCGATTCGCATCACGAGCCGCGCCGTGCGACGTTTCGCTGCGGGCGTGCGGTCCGTATCCGCGGTCAGACGAAAATCGCCGGGCAGCGCACGTTCAACGCGTGCCAGCAGCGTCGTCGCAAAGGAATCGGCGAAGACCGCTACCGCCGTCGTCAACGCCAGGGCCAGTGCGAGCGCAATGACGGCGACCGACGTACGGCGCGCGGTCGCCGCGAGATCGCGCAGCGCGAGCGCGATAGACACATTCGAAATTGCGCGCGTGCGTCGTGGTATCGTGCCGAGCGTCACGAGCGCGAAGGGCACGATCGACGTCGCTGCGATCGCACTGACGATCGTACCGGCCCGCGAACGTAAGGCGAACGCCGCGACGAGGCAGCACGCCGCAATACGTGCAAGAGTTCGAGCCGGCTTCCCAAACGACGGCTCGAAACCGCGACCGCGCATCGCGGCGGCGGGCAACGTGCGCGCCGCATTGCGGGCGGGAACCAGCGCCGCGATCACCGCCGCGCACACACCGTAAGCGAACGCGCGCAATAACGGTGCGAATTCGAAGGAGACGCCGTCGATGCGTGTTAGCAGATGGGGGATAAGCGCTTGCGCCAGGGCAGCGCCTATGCCGAGGCCGAGCAGCGAGCCGAGTCCGCCGAGCATCGCGCCTTCGCTCAGGAACGTGGCGAAGATTTGGCCGCTCGTCGCGCCGATCGTGCGCAACATGCCGATGTCCGCGCGCCGCACTTCGACTGAGATCGCGAGTGCGTTCGCAACTGCGGCGGCGCCGAGCAGCAGCGCGAGCGCGGCGAAGACGTCGAAATCGTCGCGGATGCCGCTCGCGAAGGACGCGTTCTCGCGCGCGACCGCGGCGGGTTCGCTGACGACGATACCCGGCGGAAGCGACGCGCGCAGCCGGTCGTGCAACGCCGCGAGCGCCGCCGGAGCGACCATCGCGTCGATGCGATCCAGGCGGCCACGTTTTGCGAAGACGCGCTGTGCGGTCGCGATGTCGATGAAGGCGACGTTCGAATCGATCGCGCCCGCGACGGTGCGCAGGACGCCCGCCACGCGAAACGCCACGCGCGGGTCGTTCGCGTCGCGCAGCGCGGAACCGGTCTCGAGCGCGAACGCGCGGGCGACGCGCCGCGAGACGAAGATCGCGTTTGCGCCGACGAGCGCTGAAAACGCGGGCGCGCCGCCGTCGCGTACGAACGGTCCGGGAACCGTCGTGCGCGGGTCGATGTCGTAGGGCAATGCGTTCGCTAGGTCGACGCCGCGTACGTCGAGCCGTTCTTCGCCGCGCTCGTTGCGCAGCGCGATCGTATCGCGCGTCTGCGGTCGCGTTTCGGAGACGCCGTCGCTCTGGCGCACGCGCGCAAGCAGCGCTTCATCGAATCCCCCCGGCGCGGCGACAAGCGATAGGTTCGCGCGGTCAGCGAGCGTTTCGCTCGCCGAAGCGAGCGACGCACCGATGGTCGAATCGGTCACGCCGAGAACGACCACGATCGCGACCGAGCCCGCGAGCGCGAATAACGTCAAGATCGTCCGCAGCCCGTTTCGGCGGAGGTGCCCGAACACGAGAGCGTCGAAAATCACGAGTAATTCATTAGTTCTTTGCTATACTGAAGCCTTTGCGGCGGTGGTTTAGCGCATCCACGAGACCGCGCACGTACCTGCCGCTAAGCCGTCACCGACGACGATCGGTACGCGCGATCCGCGTATCAGCGCGGCGTCTTTGCCGTGATGGAAAATGTTGTAAACCGAGGTCGCGGCGATGAGCGGCGTGTAGCCGAGCAGGCCCGGCGCGTCCGTCGAACCGGCGGCGATGAACGCCGCCGAGCGACCGTCGCTGCCCGGAGCAAACGAAGCGGGTACGTGCCGGCCGTTGGAGAGACGCAGGTAGCGCGCGTCGAGAATGAGGTATCCCGGCCGGCCGTTGCCGCGCGAATGCGCGAGCGTCTCGATAAAGCCGGCTCCACGCGTGCCACGCGGAATCGGCTTGAGCGCGACGCGAATCGTATCGAGCGTGACGAATTCGAAACGGTCGCCGGGACGCGCGTGCTTCGAATCGATGGTGCCGAGCAACGCGATGTCGACGGTCGGACATTCCGGGCCGCGATAGCGCGGCGCCGGCCGCACCGGGGCGGCGCTGCGTGCGTGATGCTTGTGCGAGCGGGCCGCTGCCGGTGCCCATGGCCCCATCGGCGCGAGCACGACGACGACGACAACGAATGCGAACGCGCTGCGAAGGGACATCGCCCGAAGCTTCCCCAATCTCCGCGCGGACACATCGTTGCAGGCGGCCGGAGGTGCATCCGGCGGCCGTTGCGGCGCGTCGAAGCGTCGTGGTGATTCTGCGCGCGGCCGGCAACGCGCTGGGCGTTTGCCTTGCGGTCGTGGTCCTCGCTCTCGAGTTTGCCGGAACGTTGCCGCCGCCGTCGCTGCCCTTCCTCGCGCTCGCCGTCGTCGTGCCGGAGATTTCGCCCGCGCTCTTCGTCGTTGCGGTGCTCGTCGCGCTGACGGCGTGGAGGTTGATGCGCGGACGTCTGCGCGCGTTTGCGGTGGGCTGCGCTGCGCTCGCGAGTTTGCTAGCCGCCGTGCCGCTCGCCGAGTATCCGGCGGCGCGAGCGGCGGCCGAGAGCGCGTTGCGCGCGGGGCTCGGTTCCGCTGCTCGAACGCACATTGCGACAAAAGAGCCAACCGTGCGTTTCGACGTCCTACGAGATCGTCGCGTCCGCTTGCGCGATGGAACGACGCTCGGACTCGACGTGTACCGGCCGAGCGGCTCCGCGCTGCATCCGACGATCGTCACGATCTACGGCGGTGCGTGGCGTTTTGGAAAGCGAGCGGATATGGCGAAGATCGACGAGGCGTACGCCGCGCGCGGCTATACCGTCGTCGCGATCGATTACCGCCACGTACCGCGCTACCGTTACCCGACGCAGATCGACGACGTGCGCGACGCGCTCGCGACGATCGCGCGCAACGCCACTCGCTGGCACGTCGACCGCAACCGCGTCGCGCTCTTTGGGCGAAGCGCCGGTGCGGAACTCGCGTTGCTCGCGGCGTACGAGCCGGCGCCGTTGCACGTGCGCGCGGTCGTCGGTTACTATTCCCCGACCGACCTCGTCGCCGGCTTCGAGGTGCCGCCGCGGCCCGATCCCGCCGACGTGCGCTTCATCCTGAGCTCGTATCTGGGCGCGCCGCCCGCCGAGCGACGGGCCGCCTATCGCGCCGCATCGCCGCTCGCGCACGTCCGTACGGGCTTGCCGCCGACCTTCCTCATCGTTGGCTTGCACGACTCGCTCATCACGCAAACGATGCAGCGCGCTCTGGAACGAGCGCTACGTGCCAAGTGTGATCGCGTCGTCGCCATCGAGCTGCCGTGGAGCAACCACGCCTTCGACGAAGTTCCCGGGGGGCTCGGCCGGAGCATCGCGGAGCCGCTCACTCGGGAGTTCCTTGCCGTAACGCTAAAGTCGAGCCGTAAGCGGCGCAAGACGTCGTTCGCTATGTCGGCACGGGTGTGATGAGCGGCTCTCCCCGCAGGCCTGCGACCGCGTTCGCAACGCACAGCGCCGCCATCGCGCCGCGCGTTTCGTACGTCGCCGTACCGATGTGCGGCGTGATGAAAAAGTTCGGCAGCGTCAACAAGGGGTGGCCGGCGCCGATGGGTTCGGGTTCGAGCACGTCAACCGCGGCCGCGGCGAGCTGGCCACTTGCGAGCGCGTCGTAGAGTGCGTCCGTGTCGACGATGCCGCCGCGCGCGGCGTTAACGAAGTACGCCCCGCGCTTCATGGTTGCAAACGCTCGTGCATCGAACATTTTTGTGGTCTGCGCGGTGAGCGGCACGAGAACGCAGATGCAGTCCGCCTCGCGCAGCAGGGTCTCGAACGTCGCGAACGTGGCTTCGCCTGCGTCTTCGCGCGGACGCCGATTCGCGTACGTTACGCGCATGCCGCTCGCGCGCGCCCGCCGCGCCACAGCCATGCCGATCGCGCCCAGGCCGACGATGCCGAGCGTCTTTCCGGCGAGATCGTTCCCGAGTGCGTCGAGTCCGTGCACCCAGGAGCCGGCGCGGACGTAGCGGTCCCCCGCGAACACGCGGCGCATGCTGCCAAGAATCAGGGCGTACGTCAGGTCGGCCGTGGACTCGACGACGACGCTAGGCGTGTGGCCGAGCGGAATGCCGCGCGCGCGCAGCGCTACCAGATCGATGTTATCGTAGCCCACGGCGACCGTCGAGACGACGCGCAGGTCCGGTGCTGCGTCCAAGACGGCGCGCGTGACCGGGGCAAAGGGATGACATAGGAGTGCGTGTTTGTCCGCTATGGCCGCGCGCATCTCGTCCTGCGCCTCTTGCCGGTCGAGACGGACGATTTCGACATCCATCGCGCGTAGTGGAGCGAGCAGTTCGTCCGCGCACTGCCACGTGAGCAGTGCCCGCAAAGATTTCAGTGCTACTTTTCCGCGACGAGTTCGCGGATCGTCGCTTTGACGCTGTCGTCTTGCGAATCGCCGACGATCGTCTTACGGAGGCGGCCGTGACGATCGAAGAAGAGTTGGGTCGGCCACGCGTTCACGCCGTACGCACTCCAAATCTTAAACGAGTTATCGATTGCGACGGGCCAGGTGATGCCTTGTTCCCGCAGATTGCTGACGACGTTCGCGTGATCTTTTTCATACGACGTCTCAGGACTGTGTATGCCGATGACGGCGACGTCTTCCGATTGCAACGAATTGAGCTTCTTGAGTTCCGGCACGACGTTCTTGCAGTTGTAACAGCCAAACGTGAAGACATCGACCACCACCACTTTCCCCTTCAGGGTCGCCGCCGTTGCGCTGCCGTTAAGCCAACCCTCCGAGGCCGCGTAAACGGGCGCGAGGCTCGGGCGTTCCTGCGCCGTAACCGCCTGCGGCGCGCAGAGAGCGATCGTGCAAACGGCTGTGAGACGGAAGAAATTCATCGGCGCACTCCTAAGACGTTTTGGGGTGTCAGCAGTGTATCACGCGTTCGAATCGGGAGCGAGTAAGGCACCTTACGCGGCCGTAGCGCGCGCGAGCCCCGGCCAAAGCACAGGCGCCTTGTCCCCCGGAAGGCAATCTTCCGGCGACCGTCCTCCGCCAGCCAAGGAAATCGATGTCGTACGTATACACGATGCACCGCGTCGGCAAGCTCGTGCCGCCCAAGCGTCAGATCCTCAAGGATATTTCGCTGAGTTTCTATCCGGGTGCGAAAATCGGCATCCTCGGGATCAACGGGTCGGGAAAGTCGACGGTGCTGCGTATCATGGCGGGCGTGGAGACCGAGTACGACGGCGAAGCGAAAGCGATGAACGATCTCACCATCGGCTATCTCGAACAAGAACCCAAACTCGATCCGGAGCGGACCGTTCGAGAGACGGTCGAAGAAGCGCTCGGCGAAATCATGGCGGCGCGTAAGGAGCTCGAAGCGGTGTACGAGGCGTACGGCGACCCCGATGCCGACTTCGACAAACTCGCCAACCGCCAAGCGAAACTCGAAGCGATCATCTTCGCCCAAGACGGCGACAACGTCGACCAGCAGCTCGAAATCGCGGCCGATGCGCTGCGTTTGCCGCCGTGGGATGCGAAGATCGGACCGCTATCGGGCGGCGAAAAACGTCGCGTCGCACTTTGCCGTCTGCTCCTTTCGAAGCCCGGGATGCTGCTGCTCGACGAGCCGACCAATCATCTCGATGCCGAAAGCGTCGAGTGGCTCGAAACGTATCTAAAAAATTTCCCCGGTACGGTCGTTGCCGTAACGCACGATCGCTACTTCCTCGATAATGCCGCCCAGTGGATTCTCGAACTCGATCGCGGTCGCGGCATCCCGTTCAAGGGTAACTACAGTTCGTGGCTCGATCAGAAACGCGCTCGGCTGGAACAAGAAGAGAAAGAAGAGTCGGCGCGTCAGAGGGCGCTCAAGAAAGAACTGGAGTGGGTGCGCTCGGGCACCAAGGGACAACAGTCCAAAAACAAAAGCCGCATGGCGCGCTTCGAAGAGCTTTCCAGTTACGATTATCAGAAGCGCAACGAGACGCAAGAGATTTTCGTACCGGTCGCGGAGCGTCTCGGCACGCAAGTGATCGAGTTTACCGGCGTGAGCAAGAGTTACGGCGACCGGCTGCTCATGGAAAACGTCAATTTCACTATCCCCGCCGGTGCCATCGTCGGCATCATCGGGCCCAACGGCGCCGGCAAGTCGACGATGTTTCGGATGCTCTCCGGGAAAGAGACCCCGGACTCCGGCGAGATCAAAATCGGACCGAGCGTCAAGATGGCCGTCGTCGATCAGACCCGGGAGTCGCTCGAAGACGAAAAGACCGTGTTCCAAGATGTTAGCGGCGGCCGCGATTTCCTGATGGTCGGAAAGTTCGAAATGCCCTCGCGCGCGTATCTCGGACGTTTTAATTTCAAGGGAGCCGATCAGCAGAAGATGGTCGGCAGCCTCTCGGGCGGCGAACGCGGGCGGCTCCATCTCGCAAAGACGCTGCTCGCCGGTGCGAACGTCTTGCTACTGGACGAACCGTCCAACGATCTCGACGTGGAGACGCTGCGCGCCCTCGAAGACGGTCTGAGCGAATTCGCAGGGACGGTGCTGTGCATCAGCCACGACCGCTGGTTCCTGGACCGCATCGCGACGCACATCATCGCTTTCGAAGGCGATTCGAGCGTCTACTTCTTCGAAGGTAACTACCACGAGTACGAGGCGAACAAGCGAATGCGTCTCGGTGAAGAAGCCGCGAAGCCCCACCGGATCAAGTACAAGCCGCTTTCGATAAGTTAGGGCCGCTTCCAGCGGCGTCGTATGGGGCTGCGCGAGCGGAAGGCGTCGCTCGCATGTCCAAAACCGGACGTATGACGGCACGCCGCTTCGTTACGCTCGCTTTGACTTTACTCGTTCTTTTCGGGGCCGCAGCCGTCCGTGCGCCGGCCGAAGGCATCGCGGATTACGATACCTTCGTCAAAGGTGCGCAAGCGCAGCGCGGCCTGCTGACGATCTGGCACAAGGACGGCAAGGTCTATTTGGAACTGGCCGCCGCGCAACTCGGACACGAGTTCATCGCGACGATCGTGCCCGCGTCGGGCGTCGGCGGACAAGGCGTCGTCGAGGGCAACACGGATCACTTGCCGACCGAGCTGCTGCGCTTCGAACGTGCCGGCAACAACGTCGCGCTCGTGTGGCCGAGTCCGTATTTCATCGCCCCGAACGTGCCTGCTGCGGCCCGCGCCGTCGATGCGTCGTTCGCCCGTTCGATCGTCGGTCTGGCGCAGATCGCCGCGCTCGATGCGAAGACCGGAGCGGTCGTCATCGATGCCGCGCCGTTCCTCGAGGATCAGCTCAATCTCAAAGCGGTTCTCAAAGCCAACATTCGCGACCGCCCCAAAGCCGATCCCTATACGCTCGATAAAGAGCGCACGTATTTCGGTACGACGAAAGCGTTTCCGAAGAACGTCGTCCTCGAGGCACTCCAGAACTGGCGCGCCGAGGACCAGCGCATCGCCGACGTCCTGCCCGATCCGCGTACCGTGCAGCTCAAGGTCGTCTACAACATCGCAGAACCGCCGGACCGCAGCGATTATACGCCGCGCTACGCGGACGACCGCGTGGGCATCTACGATGCGATCTATCAGAGCTACGACAAGGATCGGGTGCTCTCGCGTAAATTGCGCTACATCGTGCGCTGGAATCTGCAGCCGTCGGATCCGTCCAAACCGCTCTCGCCCGCCAAACATCCGATGATATTTTACCTGAGCAACACGATCCCGGAAGCATATCGTCCTGCGATCCGTGCGGGCGTGCTCAAATGGAATCTCGCCTTCGAAAAGATCGGTATTTCGGACGCCCTGCAAGTGCGCGATCAGCCCGACGATCCGGCTTGGGATGTGGACGACATCCGTTACAACGTCCTGCGCTGGGTCACCGAATACCGGCCGAGCTTTGGTGCCGATTCGCAAACGCTCTTCGACCCGCGTACCGGCGAAGAATTTCGCACGGGCATCCTCATATCGGCCGACGTGCCGGTCGGCGCGCAGCGCGAGTGGACGTACGTCGTCGATCCGGTGCGCTTCGGGCGCTCGACCGATCCGATGCCGCAGAAATTTCTCGACGACGACTGGCTGGCGGTGATCATGCACGAGACGGGTCATAATTTGGGCATGCAGCATAACTTCATCGGTTCGCGCGCCTACACCGCAAAAGGACTTCAAAACAAGAGCTTCACCGCTGCCAACGGTATCGCATCGACGGTGATGGAGTATGCGCCGACCAACGTCTGGCCGGCCAAATACTCGCAAGGCGATTACTCGCAGACGACGCTGGGACCGTACGATTACTACGCGATGAAGTGGGCTTACGGCCGCATTCCCGGCGCGAACACGCCCGAAGAGGAGATTCCGACGCTCTCGAAATGGGCAAGCGCGTGGAGCGATCCGAAATACCGTTACGCCTCCGATGAAGACGTCAGTTGGCAGAACGGTCACGCCTCCGATCCGCGCGTCGAACAAGGAATTTTGACGAACGATCCGCTCGGCTGGTGCGACGTGCAGCTGAAGATGAACCGCGATCTGCTCGCGAAGCTCAACGAGCGTTTCCCGGCGCGCGGCGCTGCGTACCAGGACGAGACCGACGCGTTCCGCACGGTCATGGCTCGTTACGCTCAGTGCGCGCAGATGCCGACGCATTACATCGGGGGCCAATACGTGTCGCGCGCGCATCGCGGCGATCCCGGCGCCGAAGCACCGATCGTGCCGGTCGCTTTCGCCGATCAGCGTCGCGCGTTCGATCTGCTCGACCGGTATTTGTTCGCAGCCGATGCCTGGCGGCTATCGCCTGCCCTGCTGGCGAATCTTGGCTATAGCGAATGGGCGGGTTACGGTTACGTGGGTTTCGAGGGATACGGCAATCTGCCGCAGTTTTCGTACGATCCGCCGGAGCGCCACGACGTGCCGCTCGCGGAAGAGATCGGTAAGATGCAGGGCAACGCGATCGCGCAGATGTTCCAAGCTCCGGTTCTCGCCCGCATCTCCGATGCCGGTTCGGAAACCGCGGATACGCACGCGATGCGCCTCGGCGATCTCTTCGATTGGATGCATCGCAGCGTCTTTGCCGAATTGCGTGGCGCCGCAAAGACGTCGTCGATTGGACGACTGCGCCGCAATCTGCAGCAGCGGTACGTCGAAACACTCGCGCACCTTTATACGGCTCCGGCAGCCGGCGTGCCGAGCGATGCGCGCGCGCTCGCGCGTGCGGACCTGACGACGCTGCTCGGCGAAACCGTCCGTGCCGATCGCGCGCCGGGCCTCGATCGCGAGACACGCGCGCATCTCGCCTTCTTGCACGCTCGCGTCCAGGCAGCGTTGCATGAACGTAGCAACGGTGCGTAGGACGCCGCATCGGACGCATCGCGGTGCGTCGATCGGCGTGGCCTACGCGGAACTCGAAGCGCGCGTTGCCGGCCGGATCGGGCCGAACGGGCGCAAGTTGTGTTTGTGGTGCGATGCCGAGATCGGCGTGCGCCGGCGCGTCTGGTGCGGCGACGCGTGCGGCAGTGCGTACTGGGATGCCGCTACGTGGCGCGGCTTACGTGCGAAAGTCGCAAAACGCGATCGCGGCATTTGCGCGCTCTGCCGCGAGGACTGTCGCGCGTTACGCCGCGCCTACCTCGCGTTGCCAAAGCCTAAACGTCGAGCATTTGCAGAAGCATGGCAAATTCCGTCGCGACGTCGGCGGAAAACATGGTGGGACGCCGACCACATCGTCGCGCTCGCCGAAGGCGGGGATAACGCTCTCGAGAACCTGCGTACGCTCTGCCTACCGTGTCATAAGTTGCAGACCAAAGCGCTCGGCGCACGTCTGCGCAGCGTTCGTCGCACGCGAGCGAGCGACTATCCGGCGCTCCTCGATCGCGCGCGCCGGCTGCTCGACAACCTAACTCCGTAACGTTATGCGCCGTCCCATCATACGTGATGCTCGTGCGCTGACGCACGTCGCCCAGCAAGAGCTTCACTTACAGTTGGCCCTAGCGTCGACTTCGGTGTCGACAATGCCACTCGGCATGCGTACGAGCTCGGTAGCGGCGCCTAACGCGTTCCGGTCAACCGTGACCGAGGTGCCAGCCGTGTTTCTCACACGGATACGCTCCGAGCCCGCGCGTCGCGTTCGGGATCGCCTTTAGTGCGGCACGTTTGCTCTTGAAGGCCGCCTTCGGCGCGCCGTTGGCGTTGTAACACGACCGGCTCGCCGTCCAATAGATACGCTCGCCGCTCATACGGGCACGTTATCTCCAACGCTTCATCTGCGACGTGTCGATATAATAGCGCGCGATCGCGGATGGTTCCAGCGCGACGTCGACCGAGAGCAGCCCGTTCCGTGTCGACCGTTTCCGACCAGTGCGAAATAGGCGGTGTTGGAGACGAAGTCGCCTGCGAGCACCGTCGAGTAGAGCGCGCGCCCGCGGGGCGCGTCCCCGCCCGCCGCTTCCGTCGATTTCGCAGGCGCTTGCATTCCTAAGAGGTCGACGCGCGGAGCAACCGCGCGCAATGGCGTACGATCTCGTGCAACACGTTCGTCGTGACGGCACCCGCTGCGCCGGCAGCGTAGCGCTTCGAGCCGGATCACGCTGCCCCGTCTTCCAACGGGTCGCCGCTGCGTTCGATCGTGACGTCGCCGCGCGCGATGGCATTGAGTAACTGTTCGCGGCACTCATCGCGCGTTCGCGACTCGGCGACCATCCGGACCTCGATCCACGCGTCGAACGGCATCGTCGCGCCGCCGGAGGCATCGCGAACCAGCGCCTCGGGCCCCAGTGCGACGATACCGGCGGGGGCGCCGGCAGGCGGTTCGTGCGGTCGATCCATAGGCGCTCCTACGCAGACGGAGCGGCCGCGCCCTTCGAGCTACGGAAGCATCGGCGCTTGCGCCTGCGAGCGTCGGCTAGACTAAGGCCATGACAGTCAAAGCGCAATTTCCGAGCGAACAGTCCTCTAGCGGCGCGTTCTCACGTCAGCAAGACGCGTTTAACGAACGCATCTCCGCCGCGCCCGGCGCGCCCTATCCCGCCGCGTCGGGTCGCTATCACCTGTACGTTTCGCTCGCATGCCCGTGGGCGCACCGTACGGTCATCGTGCGCGAATTATTCGGGCTCGACGCCGCCATCGGCATGACCGCCGTCGATCCGATCCGCACGGACGGGGAAGGGTGGGCGTTCCGGGAGGGACGCGGGTATTCGCGCGATCCGGTCAACGGATTCGCATTCCTGCGCGAGGCATATGACGCGAACGATCCCGCTTACTGCGGGCGGGTTACGGTGCCGGTGCTTTGGGATCGGCAAACAAAACGAATCGTAAGCAACAACGACGATACGATCATGCGTTCGCTCGAAACCGAATTCGGCGCATTCGCGCGCCGACACCTCGACTTATATCCCATCCAGCATCGCACGGAGATCGACGAGCTCAACGAACGTGTCTTCGAAACGGTCAACGACGGCGTCTATCGGGCGGGCTTCGCGACGACGCAAGGCGCATACGAAGCGTCGGTCTACCGCCTCTTCGAAACGCTCGACATGCTCGAGGGACGGCTTGCGACCCGCCGCTACCTGTTCGGCCCGCAACCGGTCGAAACGGATTGGCGGCTTTTCGTAACGCTCGTGCGCTTCGATGCCGTCTACGTCGGCCATTTCAAATGCAATGTGCGGCGCATCGCCGACTACCCGAGTCTTTCCGGTTATCTTCGCGATCTCTACCAGAAGCCGGGCGTCGCGTCGACCGTCGATTTCGATCACATCAAACGTCATTATTATGCAACGCACGGCGACATCAACCCGACGGGCATCGTTCCCGTCGGTCCTCTGCAGGATCTCGCCGCGCCGCACGGTCGCCAAGGACTGAGTTCGCCCGCTCGCGGGTAGGTCCGTGCTCGTGGCCAATATTCGAACTGTTCGACCGTCTTGGGATGCGGGGCTCCTCGTCGTCTGCCGGAAATGCGACGGCTACACGAAGTCGCTGCGGCGCGATCTAAGAGAAGCGTTGAAAGCTCGAGGTTTGGCCAAGCGCGTGCGCGTCGTGGAAAGCACGTGTCTGGACGTCTGTCCCAAGCGCGCTACGACGGTCGTCCTTGCGACGCCGACGGGAAGCGACGTGGCGCTGATCCCGAACTCCGACCGTGGTGCGGAAGCCCTCGCGCTTTTCGTACGGCGCTTTACGAAGCGGAACGGGCGCGCGCTCGTGCCGCGGGAACCCTTCCCGTAAGGCCTACGTTAGCCGAACGGAGGAATACGTATGCAATCATCTGTTTGTCTCGTCCCCCGTAATCGTTTTGCTATCGCACTTGCGATGTTCGCACTTTTTGCAGTGTTCGCCGGTATCGCGCCCCGTCCGGCGCGCGCCGACAGCGCGTCGACGACGGCCGTACTGCTCGGAGCGGCCGCTGCCGCGGCTGCGATTGTCATCTCGAACAACGTTCGTCATAAGCAAGCTCAGGCCAATGCGCCGGTCGGCCGGACGCAGGACGGCGGCACCATTTTCGGCGACGGTCGGGTGCTGTACCCCAACGGTGACGTGCTCTATACCGGCAACGGCAACGGTCGGCCGTGCACGTACACGGGCTACGGCGTGCCGTGCAGCAATCAGCCGGTCGTGTATTATCCGCGCGGCTACAATGGCGGCGATCACGGCAACCGCGGGAATCATAACGGGTGGTACAAACACCACAAGAACAAACACGAGCACGAGGATAACGACGAAAACCGTGGCGATCGTGGCGACGGTGGTCACGGCCACGGAGACTGAGCGCTAACGGGTTAGCGCAGATCCAAGCGTTGCGCGAGCCAGCCGCGCCGGTCGTCGGTTGCGGCATCGGTAGCGAGCGCGTGGCCCGTGTCGTACCGTCGGACGTCGCGAACGCTCGGCGCCACCGCAGCCGCGAATGCGTCGGCTTTAGCGCGGGGCACGTACCGGTCGTGCGATGCGAACTGCACGAGCGTCGGGACCCCGATCGTAGCGAGCGCTTTGGGGATATCGAACGCGGACATCTTCGTCGCATACGCCATCGGATCGCTCGGCGGTCGCGCCGTATCTAAGAGAAACCACTCGGCAAAGGTTACGGTGGGCGCCATAAAAACGAAAGCCGAGCAACGCGCATCGGTCGCTGCGAGCAGCGCTCCGTACATCGCGCCGAAATCGTGTCCGACGAAGGCCATGTGCTTCGGGTCGACGCCCGGCACGCGTTCGAGCGCATCGAGCGACCGTCGCAGCGCGACGACCTCCGCAATCGAATCGGCATCGTCGCTCTGGGTGCGCCGAACGCGCTCGAACCACTGCGGCCGTGACCACGGCTGATCGGGAACGAGCGAAACGACCCCACGTCGTGCGAGCCACTTCGCATCTTCGATAAATTCGCTGCGATTGGTCGTCGCCGGATCGCCAAGCCAGTGCGCGAACAGCACGCCCGGCATCGCCTGCGCCGGATGGGCGGGTGCGACGAGTGCCGCGCGGATGAGCGTATCGCCCGAACGATACGCGACTTCTGAGACGCGAACGCCGCCCGTATCGTCGCTGCGTTCGATGACGTAGTCCAAGGGCACGGAAGCGTCGTAGGCGTACGACACGGCGGCCGCGGCTCCGGGCGTGCGTGGCGCCAACGCGGCGAAAATCACGCAAGCTCCGGTCGTCACCAAGAACGTCATGCGTTTCATGGCAGAGCCCTTCGCCGCCCGGTCGCAAACGTCCGGGGGACCCGCGCACGATTCGTTCGAAACGCGCCGGGATGAAACGGTCATCTCTGCTCGTCTCGCTGCTCGCCCTGCCGGTTGCCGCGTCTGCCGATCCGCTACATGCGTCGCATCGGCCGCATCGTCCGAATCCGGGGCATAAAAAGTCGACGGCGAAGGAAGCGAAAACCGTAACGTTGCCGGACGGCCTCAAGTATGTCGATACCGTCGTCGGGAAAGGCGCCATGCCGAAACCCGGTCAGACGGTGCGCGTCCACTACACGGGCACGCTCACGAGCGGTCTCAAATTCGATAGTTCTCGCGATCGCAACGAGCCGTTCGAATTCCCGCTGGGCGCGCATCGCGTGATCGCCGGTTGGGACGAAGGTGTCGCAACGATGCGGATCGGCGGCCGGCGCACCTTGACGATTCCGCCGGCCCTCGGTTACGGCGCCGAAGGTGCCGGCAATGCGATACCGCCCAACGCCACGCTGATCTTCGATATCGAACTGCTCGGAATCACGTAAGCCGGTGCACCCGGCGTTGCGGCTCACGGCCTGCGGAGCCTTGGTCACGCTGGCGGCGCTCGGGACGGCATGCACGCGGGTAGGAACGGCGGGCAACGGCGAAGCGCTGCATCCGTGGACGAAGCCCGACACGGTGCGGATCGGATTTTACGAAGAGCCCGACACGCTCAACCCAGTCACGACCGAAATGTCGTTCTCGACCGATGTGTTCCAGCTCGTCTTCGACGGACTCATCCGCTTCGACGACCGCGGCCGGCCCATACCCGACCTCGCGCGCGAAGTTCCGACCCTCGCCAACGGCGGAATTTCTAAGGACGGCCGTACGCTGACGTATCACTTGATGCCCGATGCCAAGTGGCACGACGGCGTCCCCGTTACCGCGCGCGACGTCATCTTCACGTGGCGACAGATCATGAACCCGGCGAACAACGTGCCGACGAGGGTTGGGTACGATCGCATCGTCCGCATCGATGCCCCGGACCCGCATACGGTGCAGCTTCGCTTCCGCCAACCGTATCCGCCGGCGCTCTTCTTGTTTAAAAACGCGGCGCAAGGCGCGATCCTGCCGGAACACCTGCTGCGTGGCGCGACGTCGCTCAACCGCGTCCCGTTCAATAACGCTCCGGTCGGTTCGGGTCCGTACGTTCTCGATCGTTGGCAGCACGGCAACGAAATGCGCTTCCATGCCAACCACGCGTACTTTCGCGGTGCCCCCAAAATCGAGCACGTCGTCGTGCGCTTCGTCCCCGATCAAAATACGATGCTCTCGCAACTGCGCACGCACGAGATCGATCTCTATTTCGATCTACCTCCCGTGCAAGCGGAACCCATTCGCTCGATGCCCGGGATCGTGCTGCAATCGGTCTCGACGTTGAAATGGGAACATCTGAACTTCAACACCAAACGTCCCCCCCTCGACCAGCGCGACGTGCGGCTCGCGCTCTGTTACGCCGTCGATGAAGACGGCATTTACAAAAAGATCTATCACGGCTTCGGGCGTAAGGCGCCGACGCATTTCAACCCGGATTTCGGGTGGGGCGATCCGGCGCTGCGCCACTACCCGCGCGATCTCGTGCGCGCGGGCGCGTTACTCGATGCCGCGGGTTGGCGCCGCGGCCCGGGCGGTCAGCGGCAGCGCAGCGGCGTGCCGCTCGCCTTCACGATCTCGACGGTGACCGGCGTTAAATCCCGCGAGGCGATCGAAGTCTACTTACAGAGCGACTGGCGCGCGCTCGGGGCCGACGTGACGGTCAAGAATTTCCCGGCCGCGACGCTCTTCGCGCCGGCCGGCGCGGGCGGAATGCTTCAGAGCGGCAAGACGGACGTCGCCCTGTTCACCTGGGCCAACACGACTCCCGATCCGGACGACGAAACGTACATCAGCCCGAAAAGTTTACCGCCCAACGGTCAGAACGATACGTTTTTTCAAAGCGCCGCGATCGCGCGTTATCAAGACGCCGGGCTCGCAACCTTCGATCTGCCAACGCGCAGGCGCGCCTATGCCGCGATCGCGCACGTGCTCTACGAAAACGTACCCGAATACGTGCTGGACTGGCTTCCCGAAATTACCGCCGCGAACGTCGACTTGCACGGCGTGCGCCCGGTGCCTGCGGGCTCGGATCTGTGGAACATTGCTCAATGGACGTTTCGCTGAGGCGCGTTCGCAAGACATCGCGCACCCCCGAACGTATCGATGAGAATATGCCTGCGAACGTCCTTTGGCGCCATCCGAAAAAGCGCCACGCACAAACGCCGCTGGTGCTGCTGCTGCACGGCCGGGGCGCCGACGAGCACGATCTCATCGATATCGCCGACCGCCTGCCGCCGCATTTCGCTTTCGCAAGCGTGCGTGCTCCCGTCGCGTTACGCGAAGGCGGTTACACCTGGTTCGAAAGCCGCGGCGTCGCGCAGCCGATTTCCCGGAGTCTGAGCGAATCCGTCGTAGCGTTGCGCGATTGGCTAGGGGAAGTGGGCACTTCCGACTATCACGGACCCGTCGTGCTTTTGGGCTTCAGCGCCGGCATGATGATGGCCGGCGCGCTGTTGCTCGACGAACCGACGGCCTTCGCCGGTGCCGTGCTCTTGAGCGGCGCGCTAGCTTTCGATACGGCGATGGAAACCGCGCCGGAGCGCCTTGTGGGCGTGCCTGTCTTTTACGGTTCGGGGCTGCTCGACAACGTGATCCCGCCCGCCCTGGTCGCTCGCACGTCGGCGTACCTGCGCGAACGCAGCGGCGCGAGCTTGACCGTACGCGAATATCCGATCGGGCATAGCATCTTCAACCCCGAACTCGACGATATTGCGGCGTGGCTCGCCGAGATCGTTTGAACGTGCGAATCGTCGTGGCGGCGCGGTGACTTCTAGCCGAGGTCGCCGCTCATAATCGTAAATTTTCGCGGGTGCCATAATGCTGGCACAGCGCCTCGCTACGATACGATTGTGAAACGCAGTACTACCGCGATACCGCTCTTCGAGGACCGCAAGAGCCTGCCGTTCGAGGCCAAGCTGCGAACGTTCGCGCACGAAGTTGCCAAACGCCATCGCGGGCGGCCCGCCGATCCCAAAGCGCTCGTCGCCGCGCTACGTGGATATTACCGGACGTGGTCGATCTTCGAACGGCTTCCGCCGCTCGACGATCGGGCGCTCACGTTCGCCCTTGCCGAGTACGAGCTCGTCCGCACCGGGCGCCGCTCGGAGGCGGCTTGATAACCGACCGCGTCACCGCCGCTCGGACGATCGGCCAGGCTGCTGCGGCGATTGCCGCGTGACCGTCATCGGACGGGTGAAATCGATCGGCACTGAAGTAACGCGCGGCATCGGTTTTCCCACGTTGCGAGAAGCTAAAGAGGTTGACGACGGGCGCCGCGATCCGCCGCGCTTCCCGAGCGACGATCGTATTGTAGGCGAGCGCGAGGCGACGCAGCGGCGCTTTCGTCGCATCTTCGAAGATCGCAGAAACGGAGACGTCGGGGCACGTTGAATAACACGATGCGCGCGCCCGGCGCGTCGCGCCGTGCGCCATCGACGAGTCGGCCGTAGTCGCGCGCGAAGGTCGTTGCCGGATGGCGGCGCACGAGGTCGTTCGCTCCGACTTCCACGAGCACGACGGTCGGATGCGTCTGCGCGAGGCGCGGAAGTTCGAGGCGCACCACATCTTCAGTCGTCGCGCCGCCGATGGCGAGGTTGGTGATTTCGCTTGCCGGATGTGTGGCGCGCACGCGCTGGAAGAGATCGAAGGCGAATCCGCGCGACGAATCGCTCGCTCCGATGCCGAGCGCCAGGCTGTCGCCGGCGACCGTCAGGCGCACGTCCGCACGCGACGATGGCGGCGCAACTCCGAGCAACAGCGCACATGCTGCGGCAAGCGCGAGCGCAACCGCCGTACGGGCACCTTTCACGAAGCTGCCGCCTTTCGGCCGGTAATAGCGACCACGCCGCCGACCGCAAGCGTGATGACGGTGTCGCAGCGGTGCCAGACCGCTGGGTTGTGCGTGACGATCACGATGGTCTGACCCCGCTCGCGATTGAAGCGTTCGAAGAGTCCCAACACCGCTTCCGACCGCGCTCGACGACAAAGGCCGCACTCGCCAGCGTGCGGGTGCGATACGGGAAGCCGAAGATCAGCGACGGCGGTCCAAAACGCGAACTTTCCGCGAAGCCCGTCGCGTACGGGACGACGACCTCCGGCACGACGCCGCGCACGCCCGCGGAGCGGCGTACCACGACCAGCGCGAGAACACCGATAGCGATTCCCGCAACGGTAAGGGCCGTGCGGGCGAGGCGGTTACCCAGGCGGCGAAAGACGGCGACGATCACGCGACGTCCCGCGGGGCGCTGTAAGCCAGCCTGCTGCAACGCACCGGCGATAATGCCAAGATAGAGATCCAGGGCGAACCCGTTCGACCTTCTCAAACGTTATAGGTGCTGATGAAGCGTTTCCCGTTCGTAACCGCCGCGCTCGCCGCGATCCTGGCGCTGACCTCGTGCCCACTTTTTGCGGCTGCCGCGCAGCCGCCGGCCCGAACCGAGACCGCGGTCCTGGCTGGCGGGTGTTTTTGGGGGATAGAGGCCGTTTTCGAGCACGTCGACGGCGTGCGCTCGGTCGTCTCGGGATACAGCGGGGGCACGCGAGATACGGCGCAGTACGAGACCGTCAGCACCGGACGCACGGGGCACGCCGAGTCGGTGTCGATCGTATTCGATCCGCGCAAGGTCTCATACCGCCAATTGCTCGACGTCTTTTTTTCGGTCGCTCACGATCCGACCCAACTGAACCGTCAGAGCCCGGACGAAGGGTCGCAATATCGCAGCGTCGTGTTCTATACATCCGACGCCCAACGTCGTGCGGCCGTCGCCTTCATAGCTAAGTTGGCGGCGGAAAAGAAGTTCGCCGCGCCCATCGTGACGCAAGTCGTACCGTTGCGCGAGTTCTACGCTGCGGAGGCGTACCACCAGCACTTTTTCGATCGCAATCCGGCGTATCCGTACATCGTCATCAACGATGCGCCGAAAGTCGCGGCGCTACGCGAGCATTTCCCGACGCTCGTGAAGTCGAACGCGAGCTAACCGCAGGCGAGGTTAGTCGAGACTTTCTTTGCCGCTAGCGCCGTGCAGTTGTGCCTCAATCTGCTCGGCGCATCCGCTGTGGCCGCAACTGCAACGGACGTCCTGTGGATCGCGGCCTGCGGGCGAAGCGCAGTACTCCGAACAGGTCGCATCGCCGACCGAAACGTCGCACAGGCAGGCCAGATTTTCGCAGCGTTGGGTCGCTTCGGTAGCCATGTGCCGGTCGTTCCCGGCTCGACCGGGGACCAAACGAGAACGGGCGAAGCTGGAAAGCTATGCCGCTCGCGGAGTATCCTGGGTTTCGGTCGCTCTCCGAAGAGATTCGTACGCTTCTGTTGCGAACGGAAAACGGTGAAGACGCCGGGCGTCCGCTGCTCTTGGAGAGAGTCGCCGAGATCCTCAACGTCTTCATCGGCTTGGACTTACTCCAATTCGTTTTCATGCCGAATCCTGTTGACGACGGCTCCGAACCGGTCGCAATCGACCTCATCGCGCCGCCCGAGAGCGGTTCCGCTGCGATCGCGTGGTTCGGGATCGACGAAGCGGGTTACGACAAATTTCGCGATGCCGTGACGCTTTTCGGCGATATCGCCGACGTGCTGAATCCTCCGATCGTGCTAGATGTCGACGACGACGACGATTAGCGGTATACTCTGAACCATATGACATTCTATGACACGGTGCGGCCATAGCGCGCCGCGGTGCCTACACGGCCGCTCCCCGGCGCACGAGCGAGGAACCTTCGAAGGAAGCGCCGTTGGAACTCTTCGGTACGATCAAACAGGTCTTTCCGAGTACGACGTTCGCGGTCGAGTTGGAGAACGGTCAGACAATTTTGGCCCACATCGCCGGTCGACTCCGCCGCCATCGCATCAAAATCTTACCGGGCGACCGCGTCGACTTAGAGATGTCGCCGTACGATCTCACCAAGGGCCGCATCGTCTATCGTTATCGCGCCGGAGAAGCGCGCCGCTCGTAGCGGCGCTCCTCCGGCCTACTCGACGGCGGCGGGATCTCCCGATGCGTCTTCGATCGTCGCAATCGAAGTCGCGCCGTGCAACACTTCGGCGACCTTTTCGCCGCCTCGGGCGACTGGGTCGCTGACGATGGTATAATGCGTGTGGCCATGGTCGTGGCCGTCGTCGGCATGGAGCGTACCGGCGAGCACGCGACCATCGGCCAGCGTGGCGCGAATCGCCTTGCCGACGTAGGTCTGGAGTTCGGAATCGGTCATCGTTTGCCTTCGTTGAGCGGGAGGTCGCTGTTGCAGCGTACCCACGTTACGTTAGAGCGGTTCTTGTGCCTCGTGTTGTGCGTACTGGCGGGAATCGAAGTACCAGCTCGGCAGCGTCTTCGGAAACGAGATACCACTAAAGGTGTAGTCGACCGTCGAGCCGTCGCCGCTGTAACCGTCGCCCACGACGCCGCGAATCGTGGTGACGATCGGTACGCCCTCCAGCATTCCCAGCGTGACCGTAAACGTGACACCGTAGACGTCGGAGGTGCCGAGCACGAACAGCTTGTCCGTCGCGACGAATTTATGCAGCTCCAGCGTCTTTTTATCGACAAACAGTTCGCGTAAACGATTCCTATCGGGATCGCGGGTCGGCAGAACTTTGATATGGAGTTCGTCGCCTTCGGTCGCCATCGAATCGATGCGATAATCGAATTCGCCGGAGACCGTAACGATGCCGATCGTCGGCAGTTGCGTCGCATTGGGCTCGGGCGTCGGTACGAAAGAAATCGGTCGCGATCGGGCGGGCGCCGGTTCGAAGATATCCGCCGTCGGCGGGCCGGGATCGCGACTCTCGTTGAAGGCGGGACGGTCGAAGGCCATCGCACCGCGATTGACGTCGCGATACACCTTGCGCGTAAGAGCCGCTCGATCGAGATTGCGCACCCAATACTTGATCTTGTAGCTATCGAGGTAATCGGGATAGCCTTGCTCCGTCAGTTGTTTTCGTTCGAGTGTATAGACTTCGAACGGCGGGGGTGGACGATGCGAGCGGAATTTTGCGCGAATCATTCCGAGCAGCCGTTGCGGGCTCGGCGATGAAGTCGCGATGGGCACCGGCTGCGCGCCGGCAGGGGGCGTGGCGCCGAGCGTCGCGAGCGCGGCAACGAGAGCGAGGCTAAACATGAGGAGTCGTTCGGCGCCTCGCGCGGGTGGCCCGTCAGCGTTGGCGAGCGACGCCGGAACACCGCGATGGTGTCACGTTCGCGCCTTTACGCCGGCGGGCTTATCGCTTCCACCGCGCTGAAAGTAGCCAAAATTTTATAAGTATGGGCGATGCCGCGCGGCACGAGATACGAATCGCCTTCGCCCAGCGTCACGATGTCGCCGCCGCAATGCAGTTCCGCACGGCCACGCAACACGTAGCCAACGGTATCGTACTCGCGAGTCGTCAACGCTTTGGGTTCCCCCGGTGCTTCGTCGCGCCACGCACGCATCGCGACGCTCGTTCCGGCCGCTAAAACGATCTGTCCGTGTTCGCCGCGTTGCGCGGAGGCGGCGTCGATCTTGTGAGCGCTAGTCGGTGTCATGTCGGTGGTCTACCCGCATACGTGCTCCTCCACATACGGCTGCTTCAGCCGGCTCGCAGCAACCGTGCGAGCGTCGGTTCGCTCGCGTAGGATGGGCGTCGCGCGGGAATGGAGGGGCATGGATACGACATCGAACGTCACCAATAACGATCAGAGCGGCGACGACCGCCACGTAATTGCGACTTATTTGAGCGACATGCTGGCGCTCGAGCGACATATCGCGCAACCGGTCGATTCGCAGCTCAAGTCCGGCGATCACCAATCGTTCGGCGATGCTATTCGCATCATTCAGCAGATCAAGACGTGCACCGAAAACCACGTTTCGGCGCTCGAGTCGCAGCTATCCGCCGTCGGCGGCAACGCCGCGAGTCCGATAAAATCAGCTTGGGCGGCGCTGCTGGGCACCGGAGCCGCTGCGATCAATCAAGTCCGTAAGACAAAGGTCTCAAAGAGCCTGCGTGACGACTATACTGCGCTGAGCTTGTCAGCAATCAGTTATACGATGTTGCACGCGACGGCGGTGGGTCTTGGGGATACGGCCACGGCCCAGCTTGCGAAGCGTCATCTCGACGATTATGCGAAGGTGATCGTCGATATCAGTAAGGCGATGCCGACCGTTGTGCTTCAAGAGTTGCGCGACGATGGTGAGAACGTGCAGGTGTCGGCCGCCCACTTCACCGAGCAGGAGACCGGCGACAGTTGGCGTTCGTCGAACGTCGGCGGCGGTTCCACCGCAAAGTAATCGGAAAAGGGGCCCGGGTTCGCGCCGACGCCGGCCCGCTTTCGTGAAGTCGGCCCCGAGACGTTCGCGCGCGAAGCGTGGCGCCGGGGCCGCGTTTCGTTTGCGGGTTCGCGCTAGCCGATAGGACGTGGCCGCAGGCCGCGGACGGTGGGACACGGCGTGAACGCGAACGAGAGCTCGTGGAATTGTTGCGGTTCGCGCGCCTCGATCGTTATTACGGAGCGCGAAAGATTTTTAGCGGCCTCGAAGGCGTGATGCGCGACGGCGAAAAGGTCGGTTTGGTCGGACCCAACGGCGCCGGAAAGTCGTCGCTCGTGCGGCTCCTCGCGGGGCTCGACGAAATCGACGGAGGAACGATCGTGCGCGCACGCGATGCGCGTCTCGGCTATCTCAGCCAAGCGGCGAGCGCGGATCAGGCCTTGACGTTGCGTGCGATCGTCGAGCGCGCGTTCGCTCGTATGCACGAAGAAGAGGCCAAAGTTCGGGAGCTCGAAGCGGCTCTGACGGCCGCCGCTGAGGCGCACGACGCGAAACGTGAAGCGCGCCTGTTGCACGACTATGGCGAAGCCCGCGAGCGCTTCGACCGTCATGGCGGTGAAGCGAACGAGCGTCGCATGCGTGCGATGATCGCGGAGTTCGGCTTCGCCGACGAAGATCTCGACCGTCCGCCCGCATCCTTTTCGGGCGGTCAGCGAACGCGTGCGGCGCTCGCGCGCATGCTACTCGAAGAGCCGGACTATCTCGTGCTCGACGAGCCGACCAATCATCTCGACATCGAAACGGTAAGGTGGCTCGAGGAGTTTCTCATCGACGATCCGCGCGCTACGCTCGTCGTTTCGCACGATCGGTATTTTCTCGACCGCGTCGCCAATCGCATCTGGGAACTCGACGGCGGAACCCTGATGACGTACGACGTTCCGCAAGGGCGCGCGTATAGTACGTACGTTACGGAGAAAGCGGCCCGTCTCGAACAAGCCGAGCGCAACTTCAAAGCGTTCAAGGACGAAGAAAAACGTCGCAAAGCCGTCGTCGCCGAACTGCGAACGCATGGTTCGCACAATTACTCGCACGTGCGCAGCCGTGAGAAAGCGCTCGCGAAGCTCGAGACGGTCGAAGCTCCGAAGACGACGCAGCAAAAGATCTCCGTGCGGCTCGAAGCGGCACGCCGCGCGACCAACGGCTTCGCGCTCAAAGCGAACGAACTGCGCGTCGCATACGAAAACGTGCTCTTCGATCGCCTCACCTTCGACGTCGCGCGAGGCGACCGCGTAGCGGTCGTCGGACCGAACGGGTCCGGCAAATCGACGCTGCTCGGCGTGCTCTCGCAGCGTCGCAAGCCCGACCGCGGCGACGTGCGCCTCATGACGGGCGTGACCACCGCGTATTTTTCCCAAGATTCCGCCGACGAGTTGCTCCCCGGCGTGCCGGCCGTCGACGCGGTGCTCGAGGGTGCCAAGGTGACGCCCGAACAGGCGCGTTCGCTGCTGGGACGGCTCGGACTTACGGGCGACGCTGGGGAGAAACCCGTCGAGGCGTTTTCGGGTGGCGAGCGGCGACGCATCATGCTCGCCCGGCTCATGGCACGATCCGCCGATCTGCTCTTCCTCGACGAGCCGACGAACGATCTCGATATCCCGAGCCGCGAAGCGCTCGAGAACGTGCTCGCCTCTTACGGCGGCGCGATGATCGTGATCTCCCACGACCGCTATCTTCTGGCTCGGCTCGCGGAACGCGTGTTGTGGCTGCGCGACGGCAAAGCCTCGCTCATCGAGGGCGGCTACGAAACTTTCGAAGCCGCCCAGCGTACGCTCCACGCCGCGCCTCCGGCGGCGGCGTCGCCCGTTGAGAAAGCGCCGGTGCCGGTCGTTCTCGAACGCGAGGAACGGCAGCGAAACGAGCGCCGCGCTCGCGAACTGGCGGCGGCGGAACGCGAGGTAGCGCGACTCGACGAAGCGCGCGCGCGGCTCGAAACGGAGTTTGCCGATCCGGTGCTCTACGACGATCGGGAGCGCGTCGAGCACCTCGAGCGCGCATTGAGCGCGGCCCGCACCGCAGTCGATGCGGCTTTCGCCCGCTGGGAAGCCTTGAGTGAAGCGAACGTGCAATCGACGCCGGCGTGACGAACGCGCGCACCGTTCGCGCCGGTGGGCTCGAGTTCGAAGTGCTCGAAAGCGGCAGCGGCGACCGGCTCGCATTGTGCCTGCACGGCTTTCCCGAACATGCCGTGGCTTGGCAGCCGCAGGTTGCGACGCTCGTGGGACTCGGCTATCGCGTTTGGGCCCCGAACCAGCGTGGCTACGGCCGTACGACGCGCCCACGAAACGTCGCCGCTTATCGCATCTCGCATCTTTTGGAAGACGTTGCGGCGCTCATCGATGCTTCCGGCGCGCGCGAGGTCGTGCTGCTTGGCCACGACTGGGGGGCAGCCGTCGCGTGGTTTTTCGCGATGCGCCGTCTGCGCCCGATCGCCAAGCTCGTCATCATCAACGTGCCGCATCCGGCCGTCTTCATGAAAACACTGCGACGTTCGTGGCGCCAGCGGCTGCGCTCGTGGTATATCCTGGCTTTTCAAGTTCCCGGTCTCGCCGAGTGGGCGCTGGGGCGCCCTGCGGCGACGCGCGTCTTTGGCTTCGCAGAGCTCGCGACGTATCGCCGCCAAGCCGCGGAGCCGGGCGCTTTGTGGGCGATGCTGGCCTGGTACCGCGCGGCGGCGCGCGGGGGGTTCGAAGAGCAAGTGAACCTCGGCATGCCGCGCATCGCCGTCCCGACGTGCATGATCTGGGGCGAAGACGATATCGCCCTCGGCAAAGAAACGACCTACGGCACCGCAGCGTACGTCGATGATTTACGACTGTACTATCTGCCCGGCGTTTCGCATTGGGCGGGCCAGGATGCGCCGGACCGCGTCAACGCGCTGCTCGGGCGGTTTCTCCGTGAAGGTTAGCCCGGCGGGAGCATCGTTCGCAAAGGGCCCGCCCGCGAGGCCTCACCTGCTTATCGCGCCCTCGGTATCGATGTCGACGCGCTCTGAAGCGTCGCACGTTCGCGTTGCGATCGTGTCCGATACCCACGTACCGCGCTTCGCCAAGCGTCTGGACTCGGCACTCGCGCACGTGGCTGCCGAGCGTCCCGATCTCATCGTACATTGCGGCGATCTAACGGCTCTGAAAGCCGTGGCGGCGTTCGAAGCGATCGCGCCCGTGCGCGCGGTCGCGGGCAATAACGATGGTCCCGAGATCGTTGCCCGCTTCGGCCGGCGAACGATCGTGCGGATTGCCGGAGTCGCGATCGGGGCCGTTCACGGCGACGGCAGCCCGGGAACGACGCTCGGACGCGCACTCGCGGCGTTCGCCGGCGAAACGGTCGATGCGATCGTCTTCGGACACAGCCACGTGCCATATTGCCGGCAACATGCGGGCGTGTGGGTCGTCAACCCGGGCTCGCCGACGGATAAGCGGCGACAACCCCTGTTCAGCTTCGCGATACTGGACATCGCGCTCGGCGTGTGCTCGCCGCGCTTGGTAACGTTCGCGGCATAAACATTAGCCGGCGCGGCGGCGTTGCTGCTGACGCGGCGGTGCCGGGGGGCGCCGTTGCTGTTGACGCTGGATGCCCGCAGGCAGCGACGCTACGGCGGAGAGCGCGGGCAGCTCGGGATTTCTCGAGCGGTCGAGCCGGCGTCCGAGCGCGCGTTCGATCTGGGCGAAGTATTTCTCTTCGTCGGGTGCGACGAACGTGATCGCATCGCCCGTCGCCTTCGCTCGCGCCGTGCGTCCGACGCGGTGAACGTAATCTTCGGGGACCATCGGGACGTCGTAGTTTATGACGTGGCCGAGTTCGGCGATGTCGATACCGCGCGCCGCGATATCGGTCGCGACGAGCACGCGGTACTTGCCACGCTTGAAATCCTCGAGTGCGCGCGTACGCTGCGCTTGCGAGCGATCGCCGTGAATCCGTTCGGACGGCACGTTATGCTTGAGCAGCATCGCGGCCAGCCGATTGGCACGCGCCTTCGTACGCGTGAAAGCGATAGCGCTGAAGATATTATTGTCCTTGAGGAGTTCGAGCAGCAAGTCCGATTTACGCTGCTGATCGATCGAATAGATCGTTTGCGTGATACCGCTGGCCGGTTCGCCTTGGGGCGCGAGATCGACCCGCACGGGATCGCGCAGCAGCTCTTTCGTCAAGCCGGCGATCGCGGGCGGAATCGTGGCGGAGAAGAAAAACGTCTGGCGATCGGCCGGAATTTTTCTCAGCACGCGCCGCACGTCGGGAAGGAAACCCATGTCGAGCATGCGATCCGCTTCGTCGAGTACGAGTAGCGTGATACCGTCGAGCACGGCCGTACCTTGCGTGAGGTGATCGAGTAGCCGGCCCGGCGTCGCGACGATGATGTCGGTACCGCGTCGAAACGCCGCGACTTGCGGATTGAACCCGACACCGCCGTAGACGGCGGTGACTTTTACTTTCGTGTGACGCGCGAGCGATTGCAGGTGCTCGCAGATCTGCGCGGCCAGTTCGCGCGTCGGCGCGAGAATGAGCGCGCGCGTCTTACCGCGCGGCACGTCGATGAGTGCTTGCAGCAGCGGCAGACCGAAGGCGGCAGATTTGCCGCTACCGGTCGGAGCGCTGGCGAGCAGGTCGCGGCCGGCGAGCCCGCCGGGGATCGAGGCCGACTGCACGGGCGTCGCTTCGTGAAAGCCCATGTCTTTGACCGCACGTAAGAGCTCCGGTCGCAGACCGAAGGAATCGAAATTTGAAATGTTCCGGCATTCTTTCCGAGAGTGCGCAATTCGGTCGTCTATCGGCACTCGAAAGATCGCGCGTGAAGTAGCTTTTAGTATGGCATGCGGCGATATCCGGAGTCAAAGACCTCTGTCGGCTAACGCCGTCCCGCTCTCGATCAGGGCGGCGACGGAGGCTCCGAAGCTGCGGAACCGTTCGTCATGCGTCTGGCCCCGCACGAAACGCGCGTAGATCTGCTGGGCGATCGCGGCGTAGCGAAAAATGTTAAAGGCGCGGTACCACGTCGCTTGCGTGCAATCGCGGCCGGTCGCCGTAGCGTAGCGTTCGACGAGTTCCGCGCGGGTCGGGAACCCGGCCACCGCCGTCGGCATCGCGCTCACGCGCAACGTCGGCGGATCGGCGGGTTCGGTCCACAGCGCGAGAACGTTGCCCAAATCCGCCAGCGGATCGCCGACGGTGCACATATCCCAGTCGAGCACGGCGACGAAGCGGGTCGGCTCGACCGCATCCACGAGCATATTATCGAACTTGAAATCGTTATGGACGAGTGCCGGAGCGCCCGGAAGCGGACGCCGCTCGACGAGTTTGCGGAGGAACGCCGCGGCATCGGGTTGTTCGGGCGTGCCCGCCGCGGCCCAACGCGCCGTCCAACCGTCGAGTTGGCGCTCGAGGTAGCCGTCGGGCTTGCCGAGCGCGCCCAGGCCCGTCGCGACGTAATCGACCGTATGCAGTGCAGCGAGCGTATCGATGAAATTCTCGCCCAGCCGCCGGCAGGCGCCCGGATCGCATGCGATCTGGGGAGGCAACGTCGCCCGGATGACGCTGCCGCAGCGGCGTTCCATGACGACGAAATCGGCGCCGAGAACGGCCGGATCGGTACATAGGACGAACGCGCGCGGGGCCAGCGGAAAGGCGCGATAGAGCTGCGAGAGCACGCGATACTCGCGCCGCATATCGTGGCCTCCCTTGGGCAAAGGCCCGTACGGCGGGCGCCGCAGCACGTACTCTTCGTCGCCGAAGTGCAGCGCGTAGGTGAGATTCGCGTGGCCTGCGCCGAACTGGCGGACGCGCAAAGCGCCGGTAGCGCGCGGTAAACGTTCGCGTAGGTACGGCTCCAAGCGCGTCGTGTCCAGCGCTTCTCCGGCGCGAATAGCGATCGTATCGTCCACGCGCGACGTTCCTAGGCGAGCGCCCCAAAACGAAAGAGCAGCGCGATGACCGTACAGAGCGTACCAGCTCCGAAAAGCAAGCCGCCCGTTACGTCGGTCGCGTAATGCGCCCCCAGTGCGAGACGCGACCACGGAATGGCGACGACGCAGATTCCCGCTAGCGCCGTGAAGGTTACGGCGACGGGACGGGGCACGCTCGGAAGCCGGTGTGCGAGTAGCGCGAGCGAAAGAAAAAAGACGATCGACGTCGTCGCATGTCCGCTCGGGAACGAGAGGTCCGTTTCGCGATAGAGCAGCCAATGGTCGGGACGCAGCCGATGGAATACCGGCTTCAGCGCGGCGACGACGCCTTGCGAGAGGACTTGCGCGACGACGACCCCGAGCACCGGAAGCGGATTGGCACGGGCGGCCAGGGCCATCACGGCGGCCAGCGCGGCAATCAATAGGATCGCATTCGTCCGGCCCAAGGCCGTGAAGAAACTCGCAACCGGAGTCGCTTCGCCGCGCAGCGCAGCGCCGGCGAGATCGAGCGCCGTCGGCGGGCGCGATGAAACATAGGACCCGATGAGCGCAAACAACCCGAACGCGACGACGGCAGCAATCCAGAACCGGACCTCGATCGTGCTAACCGCGCGCATCGTCGAACTCCGTCGGAACGCACACGCGCAGTGCGCGCGGCGCGACCCCAAAACGCGCCGGCGTCTTTCCGAGGGTCTGACCGTCGATGCTGACGAGCTGCTTGGGTGACGTTCGTACGACGATCTCCTTTGAAGAGAAGGCGATAGCATCGGGAAGCCGGGTCTGCACGCCGAGTCCGAAGGCGACGTACATCCGCGCCACTTCCAGGTGAGAAACGCCGGTCGTCGTGAAGAAACTCAAGCGACTATCGACGATCGATGCGTCGGGCAGTACGGGCTGATGGCCGAAGAAGCGGCCGCTGGCGATGACGATTTGCTGCGTACGCAGTTCCCTCTTGCCGGTATCGCTCCAGATCTTCGCACGGAACGGCCGGTGCGTGAAGAACGATCCGACGCCGCCGACCGCGTAGGCGGCGGGGCCGATCAGCTTTTTCAGCATATGCGGCGCACGATCGGCAATTTCCGCAGACAAGCCGATGGTCGCGAAATTGGCAAAATGCTTGCCGTTAACGGTTCCGAGATCCACGCGCAGGACGCGACGGGCAACGATGACGTCGATCGCGTTCTCGAGCTTGTCGTCGATACCGAGGGTCAGCGCAAAGCTGTTTCCCGTCCCGAGCGGCAGGACGCCGAGGACGCACTTCTCATGCGCGAGCACGTCCGCCGCAACGGTCATCGCACCATCGCCGCCACCCACGATGACGAGCGACGCTCCATTTTTGACAAATTTCTTCAGTCGCTTACGAAGCGCCAGTTCGTCCTTGGCGACGACGAATGCGGCGACGTCGATCCCACGCGCCGCGAGCATTTGCGGCAGCTCGGCGATGGCACGCCCGCTGCGGCTCGATCGCTCGTTGACGACGACGCTTGCACGCATGGAGCACGCCGTACCCAGCCCGCTCGAAAGCGAAGCGTTAGCCAAGCTCGGAGGCCAGCGCGACGCGTCGTGGTATGACAGAGCCTCGTGGACGATCGTGAAATCGTCGTGCCCGGAGCCGTGCCGATCGAGACGGTCCTTCGGACCGATCCGCTCTACCGGCTGCTCGGAACGCGCCTGCGTTCTCCCTGGATTCTCGGCGTGGTGCTCGCCTTGTTTGCGCTCACGGTCGTGGTGTTCGGCCCCGCGACGGAGTCACGCTTTATCTATACGAATTTTTGATGCGATTCCGCTTTGCGGCCCGGCTGGTCGTAACCGTCATCGTCGTGCTGGCCCTCGGGGACGTGCTCCTTTGGCGCGCGTTTCCGAGGCTATCGCGATTGTCCGACAATTTTTCGGCGGCGTACCTGTCGCGGCAAGTCGACGCGTTGCGCGCGACCGAACCCGTAGTCGTGTTGGGAGATTCGGTGCTCTGGGGCTTCGGCATCGCTGCGAACGAGACGGCAATCGCGCGTCTGGCGAGTCGCGGACGGCCATACGAGAATTTCGCATACGAAGGCGGCAGTCCGGCCAATACGTACGCCATGGTGCGGGTGCTCTTGCGCGAGCACGTCCGTCCGCGCTCGGTCATCTTTAACGTCAACCTCGAGTCGTTCGGTCCTGCCGATAGCGCGTATCGCCGATTGCATCCCGCCGTCGAACGGCTCGCGTCGCCGCTGCTTTCGGCGCGCGAGCGCGCATTGCTCGAACCGGGTACGGCACCCTCCCTCGACGCACGACTCGCGGGGCTCGTGGAATCGGTCTGGCATGCGTACGCGATGCGTTCGGATATTCGCGCAGTGCTTTTCGGCGCTCCGGACGCCGCGCATGCCATACAGAATGCCGTCGAGCGCGCGAGTGGCACGACGGCGCGCCGAGCGCGGGCCCACCGTCCGTCGGCCGACCGCTTCGAAGGAACCTACGATCTCTCGCCGCTCGCGCCGGCAAACGTCTCGATCGCGTTCCTCGAACGCACCGCGCGCGCGCTACGCGACGCGCAAATCCCGGCTTACGCGTTCTTGACACCGACCAATCACGCGCTGCTGCGCGCGTTTATCGACGTTCCGGAATACCGCGCGCAACTCGCCTACGTACGCCGGTTATTGATGTTGGGCGGCGTGCACGTTCTCGATTACGACGCCGCTTTTCCCGCGAACGAATTCATCGATAACGATCACCTCACGCCGGCCGGCAACGCCCATCTCGCCACGTTGCTCGCACGCGACGTCCCCTTTTGATTTTCAATACGCCGACGTTCGCGCTCTTCGCCGGCGTGACGATCGCGCTCTACCGGCTCGCGTTGCCGCCGCACGCGCGGCCGCTGTTCCTCATCGTCGCCGGGTGCGCGTTCTACGCGTGGGCGGTGCCGGCGTATCTGTTGCTCGTCTTCGCGCTCGGCGCCCTGACGTACGCAGCCCTGCGTGCGCTCGTGCGCCCGGATCTCGTGGGGCCGCTGCGGCGCGCGCTCGTCGTCGCTGCGATCGGTGCGATCCTCGCCGTACTCTTCTGGTTCAAGTACGCGCGCTTCGCCGCCGCGACGATCGATGCGGTGACGCGCGGCGGCCTCGTCCCCCTGCCGCAGATCGTCGTGCCCCTAGCGATCTCGTTTTTCACCTTCGAATTCATCCACGTTTTGGCCGACGCATACACGCGCAAGATCGTCGAGGTCGAGCTCGTCGATTTTGCCGTCTTTGCATTGTTTTTTCCCACCCTCGTCGCGGGACCGATCAAACGGTATCGCTCCTTTGCGCCGCAAGTTCGGGCGGCGCATCTCCAAGGCGATACCGCGCTGCACCTCTATCGGGTCGCACTGGGACTCGTGAAGAAAACCGTCCTGGCGGACTCCGCAGGCGTGCTCGCCGCGCCGCTCGTCCATCCCGGTGCGCTCTACGGTACGCTCGACGCTTGGATCGGCTGCCTCGCCTATGCGGCGAAAATTTATTTCGATTTTAGCGGCTACTCCGACATCGCGATCGGCGTGGCGGGGCTGCTCGGTTTCGCCGTGCCGGAAAACTTTGACCGCCCGTATCGGGCGGGCAATATCGCCGCTTTTTGGCGCCGCTGGCACATGTCGCTCTCGACGTGGATTCGCGATTATATTTTCATCCCGCTAGGCGGAAGCCGGCGGCTGCCCGTCGTCACGGCGCTCAACCTGCTCGTCGCCATGGCGGTCGCCGGGCTTTGGCACGGCGCCGCGTGGACGTTCGTCCTATGGGGCCTGTGGCACGGCGCCGGACTCGCGCTCCATCGCGCGTGGTCCCGCGCCGTCGTTCCCCGCGTCGCGCTGCTTCGTTCGGGCAACCCCGTCGTCGCCGCCCTCTCCGGCATGACGACGTTCGCGTTCGTTACTCTGGGATGGGTGCTTTTCGCCGCGAGCTCGTTACCCGACGCGCTCGCCGTCTATCGCTCGCTGTTCTAGCAGGGTGCGGAAAAAGGCGTCGGTTCCGACTTGGTTTGACGGGCTTTATCGGTTATCATAATGGCAAGTCTCCTCGATCTTTTGAGGTAGCGACCGATGCGGTCCAAGGATGTTCAGAAAACGGCGATGTGGAGTTACCTCTCGCCTGAAGCGCGTGTGCCGGCGGATCATCCGCTGCGGCCGATTCGCGAGATGGTCAATGCGGTGCTCAAGACGCTTTCGCCCGACTTCAACAAAATCTACTCGACCTTCGGGCGGCCGTCGATTCCGCCGGAGCGCCTACTGCGTGCGCTGCTCTTGCAGGTGCTCTATTCGGTGCGCAGCGAGCGAATGCTCATGGAGCAGTTGAACTACAACATGC
>JAABUZ0100002081.1_pt1 | contig 34630 bp, 30 predicted proteins | sample 5562091 | NCBI WGS metagenome assembly JAABUZ01 (sample SAMN12813069, study PRJNA571459) | rock metagenome | isolation source: Antarctica rocks | place: Antarctica: Victoria Land, Linnaeus Terrace sud | collected 2015-12-21 | reverse complement strand
CCAGCTCAAGGACGCCGCCGGCGAGGCGAGCTCGAGCGCCAAGCGCCAGGCGCGTGCAGCGCGCAAGATCCCGGGCGTCGCGCAGGCCGAGGGCCAGCTCAAGGGCGCCGTGGCCTCCGAGGGGGACATCGCGATCGCGCGTTATGACTCATTGACCGCCGAGGAGATCGTCGCCAAGCTCCCCGAGCTCTCCCAGATCGATCTCGCCAAGGTCGACTCCTACGAGCGCAAGCACAACGATCGCACGACGGTGCTCAGCCGCATCACCACGTTGCGCGCTGAGGAGCCATGGCCCGGGTACGACGAGCTGACCGCCGCCGAGGTCACCAGCGTCCTGGCCGAGGGCGATGAGAGCCGCACCAAGAGCGTGCGCTCCTACGAGCGCTCGCACAAGAACCGCACCGGCGTGCTCCACGCCGCCAACCGCGAGCTGGCGAGCGCGTAGCCAAGCGCGAGCGCTTGCGTAGCGCGTTGGGTTGCGGCGGAGGCCCCGCGGGGCCTCCGCCGCACGACCGGCGTTTCATTCGGGGCGACGAGTGTCGCCCCGAAGGACTCGGCGAGCGGGCTAGATCGTCTGCACGTTCGCGGCGTTCGGGCCCTTGGGACCCTGCTCCGCGTCGTAAGAGACCTTCGCGCCCTCGGCGAGCGACTTGAAGCCGCTACCGGAGATGGCGGAGTGATGGACGAACAGGTCCTTGCCCTGGTCGTCCGGCGTGATGAAGCCGAAGCCCTTCTCATCGCTGAACCATTTGACGGTTCCAGTTGTCATCTATTCCCTCCCGGGAGGTCGTGTGCTGCGAAACGCGGGAGGTGCTGATGAAGGCAACAACTACGAACGCTGGCACTGCTTTGACGAGCAGGCTGCTCGACAGGAAGTCTCAAGTGTACTCGTATCCGGATCCGCCTCGTCAGCTTCGTTCACGTACACCCCTTTTTCGTGCGCTCTTCGTTACGCCCGTTACGGGTTACGCCAGACGCTGCCGCCGTACGCCGGCTACATGACCCCAAGCGCGCTGGGACGTGCAGGAGACGTTGCGGCCCGCCGCTAGAGTCGCGCCGGTGAGCGTTTTGGAGATCGTCCCACGGGGCGAGTTCTCGCTGGCGGCCGCGGCTAGCTTCGGGTTCGGACAGCGCGAGGCGACCCACGACGACGTGATGCGTCTGGCATTCGTCGTCGACGGGCTGCAGCAGCACGCCGGCGTGCTGCTGCGCCAGCTACCGGACGGGACCATACGCGCGGAGGTGCAGAGCGAAGCACCTGCCGATGTGGTCCGCCGGCAGGTGCAGCGGATCCTGTCGCTCGACTACGACGGCGAGATCTGGACCGCGCTTGGCGAGTGCGACTGGGTCCTGCGCGAGCTCCAGCAGCGCCATCCCGGGCAGCGCCCGGTCCTGTTTCACAGCGCCTACGAGGCCTGCGCGTGGTGCGTTCTGTCGGCGCGCTTCTCAGCACCGCAGGCCGCGGCCGTGCGGACCCGCATCTGCGAGCGGCTCGGGACGGTCTACGAGCTGGGTGCTCAGCGGCTGAGAGCGTTCCCGACGCCTGATCGCCTGCTCGAGCTGGACGAGATCAAAGGGCTCCCGCAGGAGAAGGTCGCCCGCCTGCACGGCGTCGCGCGCGCAGCCCTCGAGGACCGCCTGGACACCGATCGACTGCGCGCTCTGCGCTTCGAGGATGCGCGCGCTGAGATCGAGTCGCTGCGCGGGATCGGGCCGTTCTACAGCGGGCTCGTGATCAATCGGGCGCTCGGGCACGCGGACGCGCTCCCGAACCGCGAGCCGCGGATCCTCGCGTACGCGGCTCACTACTACGGCCTGCCGGGGCCGCTGCGCCCCGACCAGCTCACGGAGCTGGGCGAGCGCTGGCGCCCGTTCCGCACGTGGGCGGTGGTCCTGCTGCGGATCGCCGGCGACCGTGCCGGGCTAGCGCATGACGCGGGCGGCCCCGTGCGCGCATCGCGCGCGGACCGGGCCTAGGTCGTCCAGCTCGTCCTTGGTAGTAAGCGCGCTTATGCTATGCTCACTTTGTAAATGGCCTGCTGACACGATCGGAGAGCAACAAATGTGGAGCTTTGAGCACACCGAAGTGACCAGCGTGAGTCCCGCCGAGCTGTGGGTGCACTACGCCGAGCCTGCAACCTGGCCTGAATGGGATCACGAGACCGCTGTTGTGACCGTCGACGGTCCGCTGGCCGTCGGCACCCGCGGCACCCTGAAGCCACTCGAGGGCCCGGCGACGCCGTTTCGGTTCACCGACGTCACGCCCGAGGTGGGCTTCAGCGACGTCAGCCGGCTGCCGTTAGCGCGCCTTGCCTTGAGCCATCTGATCGAGCCGACATCGACTGGCAGCCAGTTCACTCACCGGGTCACGATCACCGGCCCGCTGTCACCCTTGTTCGCGCGCGTGATCGGCAAGAAGCTCGCCGCGGGCCTTCCGGCTGCGATGCGAAGGCTCGCCCGGCTCGCCGAGGCAACTGGCGATCTGCGCGCTGGCAACGCCGGGCTTTCCGGGCTGGCCGAGACAGCCCTCACTCCGAGCTCGAGCAGCGCTCGGTGAGCCGCGAGCACGCTGGCCGCGCGCTCAGGCGCGCCGGTCCCGGGGCCCCCGACTCTTCACCGGGACCTTGGGACAGCCCGGGGTTCCTGCTGTGGCGCGCCACGCTGCGCTGGCAGCGGGCGACCACGGCTGCCCTGCGTCCCCTCGGGCTCACCCACGTTCAGTTCGTGCTGCTCGCGGCGGTCTGGTGGCTCTCAGACCATCCGGAGACCCCGAGTCAACCACCCAGCCAGCGCCAGGTCGCCGACCACGCCGGGGCCGACGTGATGATGACCAGCCAGGTTCTGCGCGCGCTGGAGAAGCGCGGCCTGGTTATCCGGACTCCCGACGGGACGGACACTCGCATCAAGCGGCTCACCGTTACCCCCGCCGGCCGGCAGCTCGCGCCGCAGGCCGTAACCGTTGTCGAGGCAGCCGACGCCGAGTTCTTCGACGGTGTCCGCGACCCTACGCAGGTCGTCGGCCTGCTGCGCGAGCTCGCCGGCGACCGTCATCTGGTTCTCATGACCGGGGAACCTTTGAGTGAGCCTGCCCTCACCCGATCGGGGCCGAGGTGATCGTGTCGATCAGATGGCGCGAGGAGACGTCGGGGCCGGGGACCTCGGGATTCATTCGCCAGAGCACGAACTGGGCGTTTTGCATCAGCGGCTGGCCGATCGCGGCTGTGGGCCGCGGCTGGTTGGTGTTGGCGATCACGTAGTCTGCCTTGTACCCAGTGGGAGGGTGTGGGAAGAAGCCGGTGAGCGGATCGAGCGCTGACAGCGGGTGGTCAACGAACATGTAGGTGACCCAAAGCTGGTACCCGCTAGCTGGTACATCGATCCGGACGCTTGTGCCCCGCGGCAACTCGTGGTCCCAGTTGCGCAGCCCAAGGATCGAGAGGTCTGCCTGGACGAAGGTGGTGTCGATCTCGTGCGCGGCGCTTACCGGCACCAGTACCAGCGCGGCTGCGAGCCCACCAAGCCCGAGCAGCGCCCGGCTCCTTCTCACCGCGGCGGCGAGCGCCCCGAGGCCGGCAAGCGCGAGCGCCAGCACGTACGGTCCAAGGAACGCGACATCCTTGAAGAAGAAGAGCTCACCGCCGAAGCGCACGCGGAAGTACACCCCGATCAACGCCGTTACCAGCACCATCGCGGCTAGCGGGCGGCGCACCGAGACCGGAGCCCGCCAGCATCCCAGCCATGCCAGCCCGCACAGGACAATCACCGTGAAAACAGCCCAGGAGGCCTCGGGCATCCCCACGAACCGGGGCCAGGGGAGGTAGGACAGCGCGTTTCCGTGCCAGCCTGCGAGGTTCGCCCAGGGAGCGACCACTGCCAGCCCCTCGGTCGTCTTCTCCAGAAAGCCTCGCCCCAGGACCAGCAGCACCGGGACTGCGACCCCGACAACTGGTATCCAAAGCAGCCACGGCCGTGCCCTTGGCCGCGGCAGTCGCAGTGCCGAGATCCAATGGGTGCGCTCGCCCGCTGCCCGGCGCCGGCGAGCCACGACCCAGGCACCGACGACGAGGAAGATCGCCGGGAACGGGATCATCAGCGGGTATGCGAGCAGCCCGAGCACGAGGAACGCTGCGAACAGCGCGGCGCTGCGCCGGTCCGGCGCGTTCAGGTAGCGCCATCCGCTCAGCAGCATGAACGGCAGCGCGAACTGCCCCCACAGCTCGTTGTAGTACGGGTGAATCGTCACGTACATGACTACGCGGTCGAGCGGCACTACTAGGAGCGCCAGCAGCGCCACCCACGGCGGGGCACGCAGCAGATAGCGCGCGAACAGGAAGAACCCCAGCGCGGTCAGTGCGAGCATCAGCGCCGAGACGGTGGCAAATGCCTGGATCGGGTCTTGGCCTGCGAGCATCGAGATTCCGGCGAGCGCGTAGTAGATCGGGTACTTCGAGCGCCATTGCAGTGGGACGTGGTTGATCGGAAGGTCGGTTCGCGTCGCGCCCGGCGGCGCGTGCTCGAGCAGCACCGCGGTACCCACCGCCAGGATCGCGTCGCCATTCTCGCCGGGCACCGTCGCAAATCCCGAGCGGAAGATCGGTAGCAGTGAGATCAAGCCCACCATCCCGGCGAGCAGCAGTGGTAGCGCGATCCGCACGAGCAAGCCCCGCTCCGGGCGCTCCGCGGCGGGCTCCGCGCATGCCGCCTCCGCCTCGGCCCGCTCCGGAGGCTGGGCCCGGGAGCTGCGGCGGAGCGCGAACGGAGTGAGCGCCGCGCCGGCCGCGGCAACGATCACGATCGCCAGCGAGACCTCGAGCGGCACGTGCAGCAGCCCCAGCACCGTCAGCGACAGGCTCGAGACCGCGGCCCCGAGTGGCATCACCAGCAGCGCCCGGTGGGCACCGAGCGCGCCATGCACGAGCAGGCGGGCGGCTGCGTACCCACACAGCGCGAAAAACGCGATTCCGACCGCAGCCGTGCGAAGCACGGTCGGTACGACGCGGATGCCGATCACGTCCGCTGAAAGTGCGAGCGCAAGCCCGAGCGCACATGCGCCCAGCAGCGCGAGCCCCGCGAGCAGCCGGGGGTCCATCGCCTGCGCTCTCTCGAGCAGCGAGCGCTCGTTCCTCGCCTCCGTGCTCGAAAGCTCCTCGACGGCCTCTGTGGGGGCGCTCAGCGCCGTGTGGTTGCCCGTGTGCCTTCCCGGCGCGCTTCGCTCGCCACCCTGGTCAGGAAGATCGGATTGCCGATCAGGTAGCGCCGCCACATCCGGGTCGGCTCGATAGCGAGTCGGAAGATCCATTCGAGTCCATTGTCCGCCAGCCATCGAGGCGCGCGCGGGGTGTGGCCGGAAACGTAGTCGAGCAGCGCCCCAACTGTCCACACGACGGCCCCGTCCAGACGCTCAGCGTAGCGATCTACCCAAAGCTCCTGCTTGGGCGTACCCATGCCGACGAGCACGATCCGCGGTGAGTGGGCTCTGATGTCCTCGATCACGCGCTCGTTGTGAGGCGAGTCGAGATCGAAGAAGCCGTGATGCGCGCCGACCACGTCCAGACGCGGATAAGCGTGGCGCAGGCGCGTGGCGGCCTCGCGGGCGATTGGAGGCTCGGAGCCGAGCAGGTAGATCGGCTGACCGGAGAGCTCGCACAGCCCGGCGAGACCCCAGATCCAGTCGGCGCCCGTCATCCGGTGGGGCACCGGAAGGCTCAAGACGTGGGCGGCGAGCCTCACGCCGTAGCCGTCGCAATAGACCAGATCGGCCCGCCGTAGCGCCTGAGCGAGCCCGGGCGCAGTGCGCGATTGGTTGACGACGTGCGCGTTGACGTACATCACACGGCTGGTGTGGCGCTCGGATGCCCAGCCGGAGATCGTGCGCAGCAGCTCGGCAGGCTGGGCTAGATCGATTGGGATGTCGAAGATTGCGGCGGACGGCCGGGAACCCGGGACGGGCGGTTGCCCCTGGTCCCCGTCCGGCTCGCGGAGGGCATGCGCGCACAAGTCGAGCGTGATACTACGCCGGTGTCACCGGTGGGCAGAATGACCCCTGATGGACCCGATCGTCGCCATCGACGCCCGCGACGCCTACGCGCACGAGATTCGCGGCTGGGGGCGCTACACCCGCTCACTGGTCGGCGCGCTGCAAGCCGGCCCGGCGGAGGGCCTTCAGATCCACGCGTTCCAGGACGGAGGAGCTGGTCCTGAGGTGCTGTTCGAGCAGGTCAAGCTGCCGCTGGCGCTGCGCCGCCGGCGCGCCGCGCTCGTGCACGCGCCCAACTGCTTTCTGCCGCTGCTGCGCCCGTGTCCCGGCGTCGTGACGATCAACGACTTGGCCTTTGAGACCTGGCCGTCGGACTTCGCGCCGCGCACGCTGGTCAAGTACCGGCTGTTCGCCCGGCTCGCGGCGCGCTCGGCTCAGCGCGTCATCTGTCCCTCGGAGTTCACGCGCCAAGACCTCTGCGAGCGCTACGCCGTGGAACCCGGCAAGGTGCGGGTGATCCCGGACGCCCCCGCGCTCGCTCAGGGCGAGAAGCCGCCGGTGCAGGACGACCCGCCGCTCGCTGCAGATGAGAAGCGCTGCCCTATCGACGAGCGCTCCGCCTCCGGCGACGAGCTCGGGCTCGGCGATGAGCGACCCCCGCAGGCCCCTTACGTGCTTGCCGTCGGCGACCTGCGCAAGAAGAAGAACCTCGGCCCGCTCGTCCAGGCGTTCACCGACCTTCGCCGCCAGGAGCGGATCCCGCACCGTCTCGTGCTCGCCGGGGTGGATGGGGGGGAGGGCCCGCGTCTGCGGGCGCTGGCGGGCGACGCTCCGCTGGAGCTGACGGGATACGTGGGCGACTCCCGGCTCGACGCGCTGATCCGCGGGGCCGAGGTGGTCGTTGCGCCGAGTCTCTACGAGGGCTTTGGCCTCGTGGTGCTCGAGGCGATGGCGCGCGGCACGCCGGTGCTCGCCGCGCGCGCCACGGCGCTCCCGCAGACCGGTGGCGACGCGGCGCTCTACTTCGAGCCCGGTCGAGACGGCGGGCGTGAGGATCTCCGGCTCGTCCTGGAATCGCTGCTGGGCGACCCAGGCGCACGAGCAGGGCTTTCGCGGCGCGGGCTGTCATGGGTCGCGCAGTTCTCCTGGGAACGAACAGCGCGGGAAACCGTCGCCGTGTACAGGGAGCTGCTCTGATCATGAGCCCCGCCGGATCGCGTCCGGAGATCAGCGTGATCGTCCGTGCCCGAGACGAGGCGCAGAGCATCGGTCGCTGCCTGGAGCTGATCGCCGCCCAGCGAACCGATGGCCGGGGGGTGGAGGTGATCGTCGTTGACAGCGGCTCGCACGACCGCACGGTCGAGGTCGCCCGCCGGCACGGGGCGCGCACGATCGCGATTGCGCAGCGCGCGTTCAGCTTCGGCCGTGCGCTGAACCTCGGTGCGGCCAATGCCCGTGGCGAGTTGCTGGTGGCTCTGTCGGCGCACGCGTTCGCGCTCGACCCGAGTTGGCTCTCGCGCCTGGCCGAGCGCCTCTTGGATCCCGGCGTCGCGTGTGCCTGCGGGGACCGGTACGGGCCCGAGGACCTGCCGCTGACCGCTGTCGTGCGGCAGGACGTAGCTCTCGCTCGGCGCCGGCCGACGTGGGGATACTCGAACGGAGCCGGTGCATTCCCGGCGGAGCTGTGGCGCCGGCGGCCGTTCCGAGAGGACCTCGCCTTCTGTGAGGACAAGGAATGGGCGCTGCATTGGCTCGCGCGCGGCTACGTGTGCGTGATCGACCCGACGTTGGCCGTCGATCACGACCACACCCACGACTCGCTGCGCCGCGTGTACCGACGGGCGAAGCTGGAGGCGGTGGGTTACGCGTCGTTCCTCGCGCTGGCGCCGTACGGGCCCCGCGAACTGGCCCGCGAGTGGTGGTGCCAGCGTGGCTGGCACAGCTCCGCGTTGCGGGCTCGCGCCAGCCCGCGTCGTGCGGCGCGGCTGACCGGGGCCTACGCCGGACGCGCGAGCGTCGCCGGGCGCCCGCGCCCGCGTGGCTCGACCGCGCAGGACTGAGCGAATGCGGGCGGGGCGGCCGCTCGCCTCGACGCCCGTCGATGCTTGCGGATGCCCGAGGATGCGCGAGGACGGCCAGCCGTGTTCGACAGACCTCGACGGTTAACATGTTGCCCTGATGACCGCCTCCGCCACCGAGGCGGCGCTCGATGCCGACTGGTTGGGCATCTGTCGCCGTGCGCAGGCTGCCGCGAGTCGTGCAGTGCACCAATATACGCCGGGCGACCGCTGGTGCTCGACGGGCCGAGGCGAGGGCGGCGACGTGTCGCTGGTCATCGACCGTGCGGCCGAGGCGGCGATTCTCGCAGAGCTCGAGCGGACCGGGCTCCCGCTGAGCGTGGTCTCAGAGGAGTGCGGGCACCTGGAGCTCGCAGGCGGCGGTCCCGTGCATGTGATCGTCGACCCGATCGACGGCTCGCGCAACGCCAAGCGCGGCCTGCCCTGCTGGTGCGTGTCGATAGCTGTCGCGAGCGGTCCCCTGCTCGGCGACGTGCGCTGGGCCTACGTGCGCGACGGCGAGCGCGGCGAGGAGTGGTGGGCACGTGCCGGGGAGGGAGCGTTTCACGACGGCTCACGCCTGCCGGCGCTCGATCCCGATGGACCGCTCGAGCTCGTTGGGCTCGAGTTCATCCACCCGCACCTGGTCGCCGATGCCGCGGCGGGGCTGGCGGCGTGCGGAATCGAGCGTCTGCGGGCGCTCGGCTCGATCGCGTTGACCCTCTGCTACGTGGCGTGCGGTCGCCTGGACGGCCTTCTGGCCCTCGCGGGCTGCCGCTCGGTTGACATCGCCGCGGGTCAGCTCATCCTCAGGGAAGCTGGCGGGATGCTCGCCTTTCCCGACGCCGAGGAGGCCCTCGACCAGGCGTCGCTCGGACTCGACTGGCGCTCCCGCGTGTTTGCGGCCGCCGGGCCGGCGGGGCTGCAGGCGCTGTGCACGATGACTTGAGAAGTGCATCGGGCTCCACGGGGGCAACCGGCGGCGAGCACCAGCTCGCCGGCCACGACGAGCTCGCCGGCCACGACGAGCCCTCCGGCGGGGCCGCCCGGACCGATATCCTGCTGATCAGCACCGACCGAGCGCCAGATCTGCGCCACTCGCTTCCCGCGGCGATGGTCCAGCCCCAGGCGCAGGTCACGGTGATCGATAACGCTTGCACCGACGACACGGCACAGGTGGCCTCGCGCGCAGGGGCACGGGTGCTGGGTCTGGAGCGGCGCGCGAGCTGGTGCGCGGCCAACAACGCCGCGATCGCCGCGACCGCAGCGCAGGAGGTGCTCTTGCTCAACGCCGATTGCTTCCTCGCACCGGACTTCCTTGCACGTGCCCGCCCCCGCCTGTGGGAGCCCGGGATCGGCTCGGTGGCGCCGAAGCTGCTGCGCGCGCTCGCCCCCGGCCGTCCGTTGCCTGAGATCGACGCCGCGGGCATCGTCCTCGACCGCGCCCGCAAGAACAACCTCGTCGGACACGGCGAGCCGCGCGAGTGCTACAGCCATCCCGGGCTCTGCTTCGGGGCCGATGGCGCAGCCGCGCTCTACCGCCGGGCGGTGCTCGAGGACTGCGCGCTCGACGGGGCTCCGTTCGATGAGTGCTTCGAGAAGTACGCCTCCGATGTCGATCTGGCCTGGCGGGCGCAGCTCCTTGGCTGGGGGTGCGCCTACGAGCCGCGCGCGATCGCCCACCACCTCAGAACCTATGGCCCCTCGACGCGTGCACAAGTGGACGAGGCGGCGCGCCGGATGCAGTTTCGCAACCGTTACCTGATGATCGCCAAGAACGAGACGGCTGCGGGGCTCCTCCGGCACGGCGCCTGGATCGTCGTCTACGAGCTGCTGGCGGCCGGCTACGTACTGACCCGCGAGCGTCATCTGCTGCTCGGCTACCGCGACGCATGGCAGCGGTTGCCGCAGGCGCGCCGGCGGCGCGCACTCGTGCAGGCGCACCGGCGGGAGTTGCTGCGGACAGGCCGGCGGATTGGCTCGCCGCCCTTTGGCCTGAGGGCGACCAGATAGGAGCCTCGTTCGCCGGCGACCTGATACGACATGCATCCCCCGGAGCGGGGCCGTGCGGCGTCCTATGATGACCTAGGAGGACAACCATGATGCGACGCCAACTCCGTCCCCTTTTCGATCGAGTCGTGATCAAGGAGCTCGACCCGGACCGCGTTCGGCGCTCAGGACTGCTGGTCGCGCCCAGGTCTGACGAGCCCCCGCCCCAGCACGGCATCGTGCTCGCGGTCGGCCCCGGTCTCGATTGGTGGGATCACGTAGGCGTCGTCATGCCCGTCAAGCCCGGTGAGCACGTGGTGTTCCCGGCTTCAGCCGGAGCTTGGGTGGAGATCGACGAAGAGCGCCTGCTCGTCTGCCGTGTCGGCGAGCTGCTCGGCGTGCTCGAGCGAGCCGAGGATTGCCCGGGCTGTGGCGGTCGTGTGCTGCACTCCCACGAGTCCTGCCCGGTGTGCGGGCGCGACGGCTCGGTAGCTTCCTCCTAGAAGCCCTATGCTGCGCTGCGCGCCGGCAGGCTGCGCGGGCGAGCGGCCTGCATGCGAGCCAGAAGCTCGGAGACCTCTGGATCTTCGCCCAGTGCGAGCGCCCGCTGGCAAGCCTGGACGCACTCGCTGATGCGATCGGTGCGGGCGAGGGCGTGGGCGTAGGTGGACCACGCGGCTCGCGATCCGGGCTCGATCCGTGTCGCGCTATGTGCCACGGAGACCTCGGCACCGACATCGCCTGCGAGGTGATGCGCGAGCGCGAGATCGAGCAGTCCCTGCACCGACGGACCGATCAGCCTGGCGCGCTCGAGCGCGGCGATCGCCCCCGAGCGGTCCCCCAGTCGCAGCGCCAGGCGGCCCAGCCGCTCCCACGCGGAGGCGTCGGCTGGCGCGCGCTGCGCCGCGCGGTGCGCCGCGTCGGCGGCCTGGTTGATCGCGCCCATGTCCTCGTAGATGCGGGCCGCGAAGCGCTCGGGCGTGGGACGCTCGGGCTCTACCCGTGCCCAGTCGCGGACCGTGCGCGCCGCGGCGGGCAGGTTGCCCGCCTGCCAGAACGCAGTTGTCAGCAGCCTCAGCACGACCGGATTGGCCGGTTGCGCGTCGCGGGCGTACACCAGCCGCCGCGCAGCCAGCCCGGCGTCGCCTTCGGCCAGCGCGTGCTGGGAGGCGGTCATGAACCTCTGCACGCGGTCAGCCGCGGGATCGGGTGTCGAGAAGTCGACGAATTGAAGTGAGCCGGCGGGGACCGTGCGCACGCCGGCCGAGAACGTCATCCGAGCCCACTGCTGCCCGTCCTCGTCCTCACCTGAGAAGTAGATCCCGGTCACGCTCCCGACGCCCCACTCCGGATAGGAGAGACAGCGCGCGTAGCGGTGAACCACGGAATGGTCTGGTACGCGCGAGCCGAACGGGTCGTGCTTGGCGCTCTCCTGCGCATTGGCGCGCGCTCGCTGCTCGGCCTCGTATGCACGCTTGCCGGCGTCCGCCCTTGCCTTACGTGCCGCCGCGGCTGAGGCCTTGACGGTGTTGGCGCTGACGCGCCCGCCCCGCGCCGATTCCGCGAGGTCCCCGAGCTGGTCGGCGGCCTCGTTGATCGCCTGCAGGTGTCGTTGGTGCTCGTGCTGACGCCCGGGAGGCGCGATGTCCGGATGCCAGCGCTTGGCCATCCGGCGCCGTGCGAGGTGTACTGCGCGCTGATCGAAGGGAGCCTCGAGCTCCAGCAGGAGCAGCGCCTGTTCGACATCGAGGATGCGAGGCATGACCCTTTTACGGTAGCGAAGAGTCAAGCATTCGCCGCTTCACGATTTGCAACATATTAGTGTCAATTAGACTTGTTATATCTCAGCAGTGCTATTGTTGTGGCGTGTCCAGCAACCGCCAGCGCCGGCACTCGGGCCGTACCGCGATCCTGGCCGCCGGGTTGATCGCGGGCATCGGGACCGCGGGCATCGGGGTTGCGCTGCTCGCGCTGCTGATCGGCCCATTCAACGACTCAGGCGAGTGCGGAGGTGGAAATGGTGGTGGGGGCGCGGGCTCGATCGTGCTTGGTCCTCCCGGCACGGGCCAGATGGTCGGTGCGAGCGAGTACGGCGGTGCTGGAGATCCAAGCTCGGGGATCGTCGGGGCGCGCGGTGACAACCTGCTCCAGCACCCCGACACCTATGCCGAGCTCGGCGGGCTGAGCTGGCAGACGGCCACCGCGATGGGCGGGCTGGCCTATATGACGCCGCTGCGGGTCAGCTGGGGGGCTCACTCCGCGATCGCCTACAAGCGCGACTTCGGGCTCGGCGGCAGCCCGGTTGCCGGGCTGCCGCGGGTGATCGACCTCTGGTGGCAGTTCGCCGGGGCGCTCGGGATCCCCTACGAGGACGGCCTCTGGTCAGGGGCGGTGCAGATCGAGCGACCACCCGCCGCCGGGGCGGGCAGCACCCTCGGCCAGACGCCGGGGCAGCCGGCCACGCTCGTTTCGCCCCCGGCCGCCGCCGCTGATCCCGCGACGTGTGCCCCGGGGACGCCCGCGGGCGTCCCGCTGACGCCCGGTCAGCGTGCGCGCCTGCTCCCGGACGGCCTCGCCGCAGCACCCCAGGATGCGCCGCCCGCGGTCAAGGAGATGATCGCCGCCGGCAACCAGATCGTCGGCAGGCCCTACGTGTACGGGGGTGGCCACGGGCTGCCCCTGTCGGAGATCGCGCCCGCCTATGACTGCTCCAGCAGCGTGGAGCACCTCCTGTACGGGGCGGGACTCGTGCCCGTCACCGATGGCGCTGCGTCGGGTGAGCTCGAGTCCTTCGGCGCATCCGGGCCCGGCCAGTGGGTGACCCTGTACGCCAGCGCCGACCACGTGTTCATGTACGTCGCGGGGCTGCGCTGGGACACCCACGACGCCGCGGGCGCCGGCGACGGCAGCACCGGCATCGGCTGGCATCCGCTGATCCGCAGCTCCGACGGGTTCGTGGCACGCCATCCTGAGGGCCTGTAGCCATGCACCGCTGCCGATCCCGAACCCGCGCGTGCACCGCTACCCGCACCCCCACCCAGGCCCGCACCCGCACCCCCATCCACCCCCGTACCCGTACCCGCACCCGCACCCGCACCCGATCGGCTTCGGTCATCCTTACCGCGATCTGCGTCGCGCTCGGCGGTTGCGCCGGGAGCGCCGGGAGCTCGAGCCGCCCAGCGCGGAGTCAGACCCAAGCAGCCACGCAGGCGTCCAAGCTCGCCCGGGCCCGGTCCTCCCACGAATACCCGTCGCCCCCGGCGCCGCGGCAATATGCCGCCGGCGGCGCCGGCAGCCCTGTGCAGGCGCTGCGCGCGTTTACCACCACCTACATCAACTGGACCGCGCAGACCGTCGCGGCCCACATGCATGCCCTCGCCGCCCAGAGCGTCGGTCAGGCGCGCTCGGCGATGGCGCTGGCCGCTGCCCAAACCGCACATGACTACGAGCTCCAGCGCGGTGGGATCGCCAACAGCGGGACGGTGGAGGCCATCGCCCCCCTGCTGGGGCACCGCGAGGAGTACGTGGTGGTCACGCGCGAGCTGACCAGCGCCACCGACAGCACCGCCTACCAGGGCCTGCGCCCCGCCTGGCACCTGACGATCGCGACGGTCACCGAGCTCGGCCAGGGACAATGGGTGCTGAGCGGCTGGCAGCCAGAGAACTGATCGCGCCCAGCCACGTCCGGGCCCCGTCAATGGTGGGCAACGACGTTCAAGATCACCGCCACCCCGAAGCTCAGCACCGCGAGCACCCGGATCAGCCAACCCATCCGTGCGCTGACCCGGCCGGTGTACATGCTCGCGATCGCCACCACCATGCAGCCGGCCGCGAGGAGCGCAAAGAGGATCGCGAGCACGTGCAGCACGACCAGTGTTCTACTCTCGGTCGGGTGTCCGCGCAGTACATCTTCACCACGCACCGGCTCTCGCGCCGGTTTCCGCCCGACCGCCAGGTGCTGAGTGAGATCTCGCTCTCGTTCCTGCCGGGCGCCAAGATCGGGGTGCTCGGCTACAACGGCGCGGGCAAATCGACGCTGCTGAGAATCATGGCCGGCCTCGACCACGAGTTCGACGGCCAGGCGCAGCTCGCCCCCAAGGCGAGCGTAGGAATGCTGGCCCAAGAGCCAAAGCTCGATCCGGCCAAGGACGTTCGCGGCAACGTCGAGGATGGGGTGGCGCAGGCGCGCGCGCTTTTGGATCGCTTCACCGAGCTGTCCATGAACTACTCAGAGCAGGACGCCGACGAGCTCTCTCGGGTGCAGGAGCGGATCGATGCGCTCGACGCCTGGAACCTCGACACGACGCTCGACGTCGCGATGGACGCACTGCGCTGCCCGCCCGGCGAGGCGTCGCTGGACACCCTCTCGGGCGGAGAGCGCCGGCGCGTAGCCCTCTGCCGGCTGCTCCTGCGCGCGCCGGATCTGCTGCTGCTCGACGAGCCGACCAACCACCTCGACGCGGAATCGGTCGGCTGGCTGGAGAACCACCTGCGCGAGTACGCCGGGACTGTGGTGGCGATCACCCACGACCGCTATTTCCTGGACAACGTAGCGGGCTGGATCCTCGAGCTCGACCGCGGGCGGGGGATTCCCTATCAGGGCAACTACTCGGGCTGGCTGGAGCGCAAGCGCGTACGGCTGGCGGCACAGGAGCGCCAGGAGACAGCGCGCCAGCGGACGATCGAGCGCGAGCTGGAGTGGGTTAGGCTCAACGCGAGCGCCCGGCGCAACAAGCCCAAGGCGCGCCTGAACGCCTACGAGGCGCTGCTGGCCGAAGATCGCAACGTCCAGCTCGATCAGGTCCAGATCCACATCCCGGCTGGCCCGCGCCTCGGCGACGTGGTGCTGGAGGCCGACGGGGTGCGCAAGTCCTATGGAGACCGAGTGCTGATCGAGGAGCTGTCCTTCAAGCTCCCGCGCGGTGGCATCGTCGGTGTGATCGGGCCCAACGGCGCCGGCAAGACCACACTGATGAGGATGATCACAGGCGCCGAGGCACCCGACGCGGGGACGCTGCGGATCGGCGAGACGGTCCAGCTCGCCTACGTGGACCAGTCCCGCGAGGCCCTCGATCCGGAGAAGACCGTGTGGGAGGAGGTCTCCGGCGGCGCCGACCAGATCACGCTCGGCGATCGCAGCGTCGCCAGCCGCGCCTACGTGGCGGGGTTCAACTTCAAGGGCTCTGATCAGCAGCAGAAGGTCGCAAAGCTCTCCGGCGGCGAGCGCAACCGCCTGCAGCTCGCCAAGCTGCTGCGGACGGGCGGCAACCTGCTGCTGCTCGACGAGCCGACCAACGACCTCGACGTCGACACGCTGCGCGCCCTGGAGGAGGCGCTCCTGTCCTTCGCGGGGTGCGCGATGGTCGTCTCCCACGACCGCTGGTTCCTGGACCGGATCGCGACCCACGTGCTCGCGTTCGAGGGCGACTCCCAGGTGCGGTGGTTCGAGGGCAACTTCGACGCCTACGAGGCATTCCGCCACGAGCAGCTCGGAGCAGAGGCCGACCGGCCCAAGCGCATCAGCTACAAGAAGCTGGTGCGGGGTTGAGCTTCACCGTCAGGTCCCGCCGATCAGGAGCTGACGGTGCGGATCGCGACCGCGCTCGCTAGTGACGTGCGCAGTTCCCCAGCGTCGCTGTGGACCTCATCGGCGTCGGTCAGCTCAGCTGCGTCATACGGGCCGGTGGCGAGCGCGAGGCACTTGACTCCGTCCGCGCGCGCACACGCGATGTCACGCGGCGTGTCGCCGATGACGATCGTGCGCTCGCGGGGATAGGGAGCACCGCGGCTGCCGGCGCGCCGGCGTGCGATCGCCGGCAGCGCCGTGCGGTCCTCGGAATCGGAGCCGAAAGCTCCCTGGCCGGTGCGGAAGTGCTTGCCGATGCCCGCCCGCGCGAGCTTTAGCCGTGCAACCGGCTCGTAGTTGCCGGTCAGCAGCCCGAGGATCAGCTCAGCGCGGTCCTGTCTGCGAGCGGGTCCGGAGAGCCATTCCAAGAGCTCCGCGATCCCCGGAAGGACGGCGAACGACAGGTCGGCCGGGCACAGCCGCGTGTACGCGGCGGCGCACTCCTCGCGCACATCGCCGGCTCGCTCGTCGATGCGCTGGGCAGGGACCCCCGCGTGCAGCAGGATCAACCGCGCGATCTCCCCGTCGGTCCGCCCGGCCGGCGTGACCACGGGCGCGGCCAGCTCGGCGCTCCCGAGGCCGTGCACCGTGCTCAGCGCTTGGCGCAGGGCGTCGCTGTGGGCGGCGCTCGCGCGTCCGAGCAGCGTGCCGTCGATGTCGAACAGGAGCAGCACGGCGGCGTGTACTCAGCGCGTGAACGACATGCCGGGCGCCACGCGCGCGGCGAACGCAGCGATCAACCTCGCCGCCGCGTCGATGTCCCGCAGCGAGACCATCTCGACCGGAGAGTGCATGTAGCGGCACGGTACCGACACGAGTCCGGTCGGGATGCCCGAGCGGCTGACGTGGACCGCGTCGGCGTCGGTACCCGTGCCCTTCCCGAGCGACTCGACGGTGAACGGGATCCGCTCCTGCTCACCGGCCTCGCAGAGTCCGTCGAACAGCAGCGGGTGGAGCGTCGTGCCGCGCGCGAGCACCGGCCCCGAGCCGAGCTTGTGCTCGGTGATCTGCCCGAGCTCGATGCCCGGCTGGTCGGTGGCGAAAGTGAGATCGACCACGATCGCGAGCTCGGGCCGACGCGCGTATGCGCTCGTCCGCGAGCCCGCGAAGGTGGTCTCCTCCTGGACGACCGCGAGCGCCAAGACGTCTCCCGGCGCGCCACCCGCGCCGGCTACCAACCGGGCCGCCTGCGCTGCCACATAGCACCCAACGCGGTTATCGAGCGCGCGTGAGACCAGGAGTCCGCCCCGGAGCTCGATCGGCGTCACGTCGATCACCGCCACGTCCCCGATCCTCACGAGCTTGCGCGCCTCCTGCGCGCTGCCCGCGCCGATGTCCAGGCGCAGGTCCTTTAGCTTTGGAGTCTTCTTGCGGTCCTCGTCCTCGAGCAAGTGGATCGGCTTGCGGCCGATCACGCCTGGGACGGGCCCCTCGCGGGTGCCCACGCGGACGCGCTGGCCGATCAGCACCATCGGATCCCAGCCGCCCACTCCGCCGAAGCAGAGGAAGCCGTGGTCGTCGATGTGCGAGACGTGGAGCCCGATCTCGTCGATGTGGCCGACGATCGCCAGCGCCGGTCCGCCGGCGGTTCCGGGGACGCGGGCGAACGAGGATCCGAGGTGATCGCTGCCGACCTCGGCGGCGAACTGCGCGCACCCCTCGCGCCACACGCGCGCCGGATCGCCCTCGTGCCCGGATGGGCCGCTGGCCCCGATCAGGCGTTGCAGAAGCTGTGGTGTTGACATGCGTGCCTGCTCGCGCGCCGGCCTGGCTGCTCAGGCGGCCTGCTTGACCAGGCCGTGGGGGTCGATGACGAACTTCTCGGCGGCGCCCCGATCGAAGTCCTCGTAGCCCTTAGGGCCTTCGTCGAGGGTGATGACCTTGGCGTTGACGGCCTTGGCGATCTGGACGCGGTCGTGGAGGATCGCCTGCATGAGCTCGCGGTGATAGCGCATCACCGGGCACTGGCCGGTCACGGGCACGTGGGACTTCGCCCAGCCCAGCCCGAGGCACAGGGAGAGCGAGCCCTCCTGGGCCGCCGCATCGCAGGCGCCGGGATCGGCCGTGACGTAGAGCCCGGGAATCCCCAGCCGCCCCGCTGCGCGGGTGATGCTCATCAGCGCGTTCAGCACGGTCGCGGGGGCCTCCTGGCCGCCGGAGCCGTGGCCCTTGGCCTCGAATCCGACGCAGTCCACCCCGCAGTCGACCTCGGACACGCCGAGGATCTGCTCGAGCTGGTCGCCGATCTCGCCGTCCTGGGTCAGGTCGATCGTCTCGCAGCCGAAGGACCGCGCCTGGGTCAGCCGCTGCGCGTCCATGTCGCCGACGACCACCACCGCGGCACCGAGGAGCTGCGCCGAGGCTGCGGCGGCGAGACCGACCGGCCCCGCGCCCGCGACGTAGACGGTCGATCCCGTGCTCACCCCCGCGCAAACGCAGCCGTGGTAGCCGGTGGGGAAGATATCGGACAGCATCGTCAGATCGAGGATCTTCTCCATCGCTTGCTCCTTGTCGGGGAAGCGCAGCAGGTTCCAGTCGGCGTAGGGGACCATCACGTACTCGGCCTGGCCGCCCACCCAGCCGCCCATATCGACGTAGCCGTAGGCGCCGCCGGGCTGCTCGGGGTTGACGTTCAGGCAGACGCCGGTGTCGCCGTGCTTGCAGTTGCGACAGCGCCCGCAGGCGATGTTGAAGGGCACCGAGCACAGATCGCCCTGCTTGATGAACTCCACACCGGGCCCGGTCTCGATCACCTCGCCGGTGATCTCGTGGCCGAGGATCAGCCCCGCGGGGGCGCTGGTCCGCCCCCTGACCATGTGCTGATCTGACCCGCAGATGTTCGTGGAGACGATCTTGAGGATCGCTCCGTGGGGCGTCTTGCGACCCACGTTGTCAGGGTGAACGCCCGGACCGTCCTCGAGCTCGAAGGTCGGGAAGTCGATCGCGTGGACCTCCACCTTCCCCGGCTCGATGTAGGCGATGCCCCGGTTCTCAGCCATTTCGCTCTCTACCCTGTCTATGCGCAGCCGTAGACGGCCGCACCGGCCTGGGCCACTTCCATGTCCTGATCCACCGTGCCTCCCGAGACGCCGATCGCGCCGGCCACGAAGTCTTCGTCCTTGAGGGGGATGCCGCCCCCGAAGGCGATCAGCCGCCCGTCGTTCGATGCCTCGATGCCGTACAGGGGCTGGCCCGGCTGGATCATCGGCGCGAGATCCCCGGTGGGCATGTCGAACGCACGCGCGGTGTAGGCCTTGTTCAGCGCGATGTCGATCGAGCCCAGCCAGGCGCCGTCCATGCGGGCGAAAGCCGTGAGGTTGTTGCCGGCGTCCACGACGGCGATGTTCATCGGCACGCCGATCTCCCCCGCCTTGGCTCGGGCGGCGGCGACGATCTCTGCGGCGGTGTCGAGGGTCACACCTGATGGCATCTGGGGCATGCGGTCTCCTTGTCTGAGGTTCGCCTACAGCCTTCCCCGCTGTGGCCGGGCTTATTCACGGGGGGGGGGCTCATCTCCTGCGCCCGGGCTGCCGGCCGGGGCTCGTTCACGCAGCCTTCTTCACGTCCTCGAGCACCTCCTCGAGGCCCTCGCGCGCATCGGCGAAGAGCATCATCGTCTTCTCCTCGTCGTAGAAGAGGGGGTTGTCGATGCCCGCGAAGCCGGGGGAGAGGGAGCGCTTGACGAATACGACGCGGCGCGCGGCGCCGACGTCGAGCACCGGCATCCCCGAGATCGGGGTGTCGCCCTCCTCCTTGGCCTGCGGGTTGACCACGTCGTTGGCCCCGACGACGAGCACGACGTCGGTGTCGGCGAAGTCGTCGTTGATGTCCTCCAAGTCGACGAGCTTGTCGTAGGGGACCTCGGCTTCGGCCATCAGGACGTTCATGTGGCCCGGCATCCGCCCGGCGACAGGGTGGATCGCGAAGCGGACCTCCTTGCCCTGGGCCTCGAGTGCCTCCATCAAGCCGGCGAGGGCCTTCTGCGCCTGGGCCACCGCGAGCCCGTACCCTGGCACGAAGATGATCGAGTCGGCGTCGGCGGTGAGCACGCTCGCCACGTCTTGGGCGCTGGCGGTGTGCACCGGGCGCTCCTCGGTGTCCTCATCCTGGGCGGCTCCCGTGCCGGCACCCCCCAGGGCGCCGAACAGGATCTTCGGCAGTGAGCGCCCCAGCGAGGAGCTCATCAGCTTGGTCAGGATCGTCCCCGACGCGCCCACCAGCGAGCCCCCGATGATCAGCACGTAGTTGGACAGCTCGAAGCCCGACGCGGCAGCGGCCAGGCCGGTGAACGCGTTGAGCAGTGAGATCACGATCGGCATGTCGGCGCCGCCGATCGGCATCACGAGCATGACTCCGAGCAGCGCGGCAAGGCCGAGGACGATGGCTACCACCGCGGTGCCGGCGCTCCCGGCGAGCACCAGGATCGCGAGTAGGACGGCACCCACGAATAGGAGCGCGTTGAGCGCCGCCTGGCCGGGGAGGCCGCGCAGCCGCGCCGGCCAGATGCCCTGGAGCTTGGCGAGCGCCACCGCTGAGCCGGCGAATGACACACCGCCGACGAGCGCCGAGAAGAGGACCGCGAGCGTGAACACGAACAGCCGCGTGCCGTGGGTCAAATCGTGTACGCGGTGAAACTCCGAGAGTGCGATCAGCGCCGCCGCCCCGCCGCCGACCCCGTTGAACGCCGCCACTATCTGCGGCATCGAGGTCATCGCGACGCGCTCGGCGCTGATGTAGCCCACCACGGTGCCCGCGAAGATGCCGACGACGATCCACAGGTAGTCGGTGATCCCGGCGGTGAAGAACGTCGCCACCACCGCGATCAGCATCCCGATCGCCGAGGTGAGGTTTCCGACCTGGGCGGTCTCCGGCGTGCGCATGCGCCGGATTCCGACCACGAACAGCAGCGCCGCCACTATGTAGGCGACGACGATCGCGGGCTGCATGCTCACCGCTTCTTCTTGGCGGGGTGTGTGGCCTGCACGGTCAGGGCTTCTTCTTACCGCGCCCCGAGCGGCGGAACATGCCGAGCTGGCGGTTGGTGACCACGAACCCGCCCACGACATTGGCCGTCCCGAAGGCGACGGCGATCGTGCCGAGCACCTTGATGAGCGTGTCACCGCCGCTGACGCCCACGGCGATCATCGCGCCGACCAGGACGACGCCGTGGATCGCGTTCGTTGCCGACATCAGCGGGGTGTGGAGCAGGCTGGGCACGCGGGAGATCAGCTCGAAGCCGATCGCCACGGCGAGGCCCAGCACCGCGAGGTTGCCCAGCAGGGCCTGCCCGCTCATCGTTCTTTGCCCTTGTGGGAGTGGCCGCACATTACGTGTCGCCGTCCTCTTGGGAGGGGCGGACCTTCCCGTTGTGGGCGAGGACGGCGCCATCGGTGATCTCGTCGTCGAAGTCGAGGTGCAACTCGCCATCGTCGTCGAGGAGGTGCGACAGGACGCTCGTCATGTTGCGCGAGAGCAGTTGGGAGGCGTGAATCGGCATCGTGCTCGGAAGGTTGAGAGGACCGTGGATCGCGACGTGGTCGTGGTGGACCACTTCACCGGGCTCGGAGAGCTCGCAGTTGCCCCCGGCCTCGACCGCGAGGTCGAAGAGGACAGCCCCTGGCTTCATCCGCTCCACCATCTCCGCGGTGACCAAGGTGGGGGCGTGCTTGCCGGGGACCAGCGCCGTGGTGAGGACGATGTCCATCTCGCCCAGGCGCTCGGTCATCAGCTCCTGGTCGCGCTGCTGGCGCTCCTCGTCCTGCTCGAAGGCATTGGCGTCCTGCTGCTCGCGCGTGTCCGCGTCGTCGTCGGCGCGGGCCTCGTCGTCGTCCGCGTCGTCGTCACGGGCCTTGTCGTCGTCCTCGTCACGGGCATCGTCGTCCTGCGGGCGGGCGCGCTCGCGCTTAGCTGCCTTGATCGCTCGCCGGCGGCCGAAGTCGGCGGGCAACCCCAGCAGCGCTTTGACCAGCAGCTCGGCACGGGCGGGCTGGGGTGGCTCAAACTGCAGCTCACCGCCATCGTGGTCGGCGTGCTCGTCCCGGGCCTCGATGAACGTCGCCCCGAGCGAGCGCACCTGGTCGCCGACCTCCGGACGGATGTCGAACGCCTCGACCTCCGCTCCGAGCCGGCGCGCGGTGGCGATCGCCTGCAGCCCGGCGACGCCGACCCCCAGCACCATCACCTTGGCCGCCTTCGTCGTTCCGGCGGCCGTGGTCATCATCGGCAGGTAGCGCCCTGCGGCCTGCGCGGCCATCAGGACTGCCTGATAACCCGCGACCGAGCTCATCGACGAGACTGCGTCCATCGCCTGCGCGGCGCCCGTGCGCGGGATCGAGCTCATCGAGAAGACCGACACGCCCCGCTGCGCGAGCGCTTCCAATACGTCGCTCTGCTGGGTGCGGTCAAGAAAGCAGACCAGCAGGCATCCTTCGGGTAACGCGCCGGCCTGCTCCTCGCTCGGCGCGGCTACCTGGAGCACGATCTTTGCACCGTCGGTGGCGTCCCCCTTGGCGACACGCGCTCCCGCCTTGGCGTACTCCTCGTCGGGGTAGAAGTCGCCGCCGGCGCCGGCCTCGACGACCAGCTCGTGCTCGTCTGATACGAGCTTCGCCACCGACTCTGGGACCAGCGCCACGCGCCGCTCGCCCTCTGCGCGCTCTCGTTTCACGGCAATCCTCACGATGGACGCTCCTACCCGCCGGGCGCAGACGGCAATCCCAGCCGCGGGCATGGCGTACTCTTCGCGAGCGGACTACTCATCGAATGCGACAACCCGCGTTGTGCGAGCGATCCTCAGCGTCGCGTTCTGATCGACAGAGCGCTAGCAGTGAGGGCAACGCCTCGCTCGGTGCCGTCGAGCCGTCGCGCCGCTCATCCGGGAAGGCGCAGCGACCGGAACCCGAGCACGCCGGCCAGACTCGTGGCCGCGGAGAAGCCAGCCCTACCCCGCCAGCAGCTCACGGAGCACGCACTCCAGGATGCCGCCGTGGCGGAAGTAGCGCTGCTCCTGGGGCGTATCGATGCGGACGGTTACCGTGAACTGCTTCTCGTCAGCCTTCACGGCGACTTGGCGAGGGATTGCGTCCGCGCCGGCCAGCCCCGCGACGGCGAACGTCTCCTGCCCCGTGAGCCCGAGCGAGTCCACCGACTCCCCGTCCTCGAACTGAAGCGGTAGGACGCCCATGCCGACGAGGTTCGAGCGGTGAATGCGCTCGAAGCTCTGCGCGATCACGGCCCGCACCCCGAGCAGGCGCGTTCCCTTCGCGGCCCAGTCCCGCGAGGAGCCCGAGCCATACTCCTTGCCGGCGAGCACCACCAGTGGCGTGCCCTCTTCGATGTACTGCATCGCGGCGTCGTAGATCGACATCTGTGCCCCGTCGGGCAGGTGGAGCGTGACGCCGCCCTCCGGAAGCGCGCCCCGCCCGCCCCCGGGAAGATGACCCCGACCGTCCACCCCGCTCGTCGCGAGCTTGTTGCGCAGGCGGATGTTCGCGAAGGTGCCGCGCATCATCACCTCGTGATTGCCACGCCGCGAGCCGTAGGAGTTGAAGTCCTTGGACGCTATGCCGTGCTCGATCAGGTAGCGACCCGCGGGGCCGTCGCGCTTGATCGAACCGGCTGGGGAGATGTGATCTGTGGTGACGCTGTCGCCCAGCACCGCGAGCACTCGCGCGCCCTCGATGTCGGCGATCGCCGCTGGCGCTTGGGGAAGATCCTCAAAGAACGGAGGCCGGCGAACGTAGGCCGAGGCAGCATCCCATGCAAAGCGCTCGCCGGTCGGAACCACCAGCGAGCTCCAGCGCTGGTCGCCGTCGAACACCTCGGCGTAGCTCTTGCGGAACATGTCCGAGTGCACCGCCTGCTCGACGGTTGCCGCGATCTCGGCGGCGCTCGGCCAGATGTCCTTCAGGTACACGGGCTCGCCGCGGGCGTCCTCGCCCAGCGGCTCGCCGTAGAGATCGATGTCGATCGTCCCCGCGAGGGCGTAGGCAACGCATAGCGGGGGGGAGGCGAGGTAGTTCATCTTCACGTCGGGGTTGATACGGCCTTCGAAGTTGCGGTTGCCCGAGAGCACCGAGACGACACTGAGATCGCGTTCGCCGATCACTCGAGAGATCTCGTCGGGCAGCGGCCCGCTGTTGCCGATGCAGGTGGTGCACCCATAGCCGACGAGGTGAAAGCCGAGGTCCTGGAGATACTCGGTCAGGCCGGCGCGATCGAGGTACTCGGTCACGACCTTGGAGCCCGGGGCGAGCGAGGTCTTGACCCATGGCTTGACCTGCAGGCCGCGCTGCACCGCGTTGCGGGCGAGGAGCCCCGCCCCGAGCATCACCGACGGATTGGAGGTGTTCGTGCAACTCGTGATCGCGGCGATCACCACATGGCCGTGATCGAGCTCGGTCTCGGTCCCGTCCGCGAGCGTGACGGGCGATGGGCTGCTCGGGCGCTGGGCAACCTGGGCTCCGCCGGTGCCCCCCTGGGGCCCATACCCGGCACCATTGGGCATGTGGCTCGCGACGGGATCGCTGGCGGGGAAGCTCGCCGCGACCGCTTCGTCTTCCTCGCCGTCGGCGGGAAAGCCCGCCGCGACCGCTTCGTCCTGCCCGCTGCCGGCGGAGAGGCTCGCCGCGAGCGTTTGGTCCTGGCCGCCGCCGGGGGGCAGGTAAGCCTCGAGGGCAATCCGGAACGCCGGCTTTGACTCGGCCAGCGAAACGCGGTCCTGGGGTCGCTTGGGCCCGGCGATGCTTGGCACGACGCTCGCCAGGTCGAGCTCCAGCTCGTCGCTGAACGCCGGCTTCTCGGAGCGTTCGTCGTGCCAGAGGCCCTGCTCCCTGGCGTAGGTCTCGACCAGCTCGATCAGCTCCTTGGGGCGCCCTGAGAACCGGAGGTAACGCAACGTCTCGGAGTCGATCGGGAAGATCGCGCAGGTGCACCCGAATTCCGGCGACATGTTGCCGATCGTCGCGCGATCGGCGAGGGGAAGGTTGACGAGCCCCCTGCCGTGGAACTCGACGAAGCTCCCCACCACGCCATGCGCGCGGAGCATCTCGGTGACGGTGAGCACGAGGTCGGTGGCGGTCGTGCCCTCCGGCAGCCGGCCGGTGAGCTCGACGCCGATCACCGGGGGGATCAGCATCGACATCGGCTGGCCGAGCATCGCCGCCTCGGCCTCGATCCCGCCGGCGCCCCACCCGAGCACCCCCAGCCCGTTGATCATCGTCGTGTGGGAGTCGGTCCCGATGACCGAATCCGGGTATGCCAGGGCTGGCCGGCGGGATTCGTCGACGAATACCACACGCGCGAGGTACTCGAGGTTGACCTGGTGGACGATCCCGGTGTCGGGAGGGACCACCGCGAAGTTTTGAAACGCTTCCTGCCCCCAGCGCAGGAACGCATAGCGCTCCTGGTTGCGCTCGAACTCGAGCTCGGCGTTGCGCGCGAACGCCTGCTCGGAGCCGAATACGTCAACCTGGACCGAGTGGTCGATCACGAGCTCGGCGGGGACTAGGGGGTTGATCCTGCTCGGATCGCCGCCCATTTCGTGCATCGCGTCGCGCATCGCGGCCAGATCCACCACCGCCGGCACGCCGGTGAAGTCCTGCATCAAGACGCGCGCGGGCGTGAACGCGATCTCCCTGCTCGGCCGGTCCTTGGCGTCCCAGCTAGCGAGTGCTTCGATGTCCCGCGCGTGGACCGACACTCCGTCTTCGTTGCGAAGCAGGTTCTCGAGCAGGATCTTGAGCGAGAACGGAAGCCTGGCGATGTCGTGGGCGGGTTCGAGCGCGCCAAGGCGGAAGATCTCGTAGGAGCGCTCGCCGACGCTCAGCGTGGCCCTGGCGCCGAAGCTGTTAGTTGACAATTCGGACTCCTCCTCGTTGCAGGGAGCGGCCAGCGAGCCGCTCCCCCGCACATTAGAGCCCTGGCGGGTGGCGCGCGACGAACGCGGAAGTGTCTTCGCCGCTCAGGTCCGAGGACCAGCGCGTGCCGCCGTTGGCGAGCGCGACGGTGTCAAAGCGCCAGCCCGCCACGATCATGAAGGCGTGACCTGCGTTGGCGTACACGGTGATCCATCGTCCGGGACCCGCGTCTCCCCAGCTCTCGAAGCCAGAGGAGTCCAGCGGCGAGGTGAGAAGGCCCGCGGCGGCCAGCGCATAGCTGATCGAGCCCGAGCAGTCGTACGCGCTGTCGTGGAAGGAGGCGTGACCGCCGCCATAGACATATGGCAGCGTTGCGATCGCGTTCCCGGCAGCGATCACCTGTGCGACAGCCGCTGGCGCGCCTGGGGGGGCTTGGACCATGCCGCCCGTGTCGATCGCGATGCCGCCAACCGAGGGGCTCGGCGAACCGCCCGACGAAGCACTTGGCGAACCGCCGGACGAAGCACTTGGCGAACCGCCGGACGAAGCACTTGGCGAACCGGCGGACGACGCGTTCGCCGCCTGCGCTGCCTGCGCTGCCCGGGCTGCCTGCGCCGCCTGGGCGGCGGCCTGTGCTTCCAAGGTCTTCAGCCTTGCGTTCAGAGAGTGCAGCTTCGACGCTGTGCCGGCGCGCACGCCGAGCAGTTGGATTTGCCGGCCTAGCAGCGCGGCTTGCAGCGCCGCTGCCTGATTGCGCTGAGTGAGGACCTGGTTGGTGAGGGTGCGGTCCCGCTGCTCGAGACCCTCCAGCGCCGTCGCCTCGCGGGAAACGGCCGACCGAGCAGTGCGCGTGGCGCCGACGATTTGAGCATCTCGCTGCGCGATGCGGCGCATGAAGCTCATCCGCTCCAGCAGGTCGCCGAAGCCTCTGGCCTCCAGGACCACCGTGACGACGCTCGGCTGGCTGCCCTCGTAGCCGGCGATGAGATTGGCCGCCAGCGCCTGCGTGGCGGCGTGGAGCCGGTTCTCGAGCACGACGAGCCGCTGGCGCGCGGCGAGCAGGCTCGCCTGAACCGCTCGTAGCTGCGCTTCGCGCGTGCTCAGCTCGGTCTGGATGGCCGCCAGATGGCGCTGCGCGCTGCGCAGGCCGCTGGTCGTCGCGGCGATGTGGGCCGTGTCGGTTGCGATCTGCGACTGGAAGGTCGCGGCTGCGGAGCGGCCCGCGGAGATGGCGCCCTGAAGGTCCGCACGAGCCGTAGGGGGAGTGCTCAGGTTCGTGCCGAGCAGCGCCGCAGCGAGCGCCACCGTCAGGAGCAGGGCGCGGAGCGACCAGCGGTGTCTATGCGCAGAGGACATCGGCCGGAGCACCGTAACAGCCGCGTCGCGCTGCACCCGCTTGCTCCTGGTCGTGCAAGAGATCCTGCAAAGCTCGTGCATTTGCTCGCAGTCCGGATTGCGAGACAGAGAGGATTGGTCTTTGCTCAGCGGCTCAGCGGCTCAGCGGCTCAGCGGCTCAGCACCCGCGCCAGCTTCACGCGTGCTGTCCTGTCGAGCTCCAGCTTGCGCAAGCGGACCGCGTGCGGGGTCACTTCGACGCACTCGTCTTCGCGCAGGAACTCGAGCGCCTGGTCGAGCGACAGCTCGCGCCTGGGCACCAATCTGACGAGCTCGTCGGAGGTGGAGGAGCGCATGTTCGTGAGATGCTTCTCCTTGGTGGCGTTGACGTCGAGGTCCTCCCGGCGGGAGTGCTCGCCGACGATCATGCCTTCGTAGACCTCCGCTCCGGGCTCGACGAACAACGTCCCGCGCTCCTGGAGGTTGAAGAGCGCGAACGCCGCGGTGACGCCGCGGCGATCTGCCACCAGCGATCCGGTCGGGCGCGTTCGCAGGTCGCCGTGCCAGGGCTCCCAGCGATCGAACACGTGGTGCACTAGGCCCGTCCCGCGCGTCTCTGTCAAGAACTCGGTGCGAAATCCGATCAATCCGCGCGCCGGCACGAGGTACTCCATCCGGACCCAGCCCGTGCCGTGGTTGACCATTTGCTCGATGCGTCCCTTGCGCAGCGCGAGCAACTGAGTTATCACCCCGACGTACTCCTCGGGCGCGTCGACGCTCATCCGCTCGACCGGCTCGTGGAGCTTGCCCTCGACCTCCCGGGTCACGACCTGCGGCTTGCCGACAGTCAGCTCGAAGCCCTCCCGGCGCATCAGCTCGACGAGCACCGCCAGCGCAAGCTCGCCCCTGCCCTGGACCTCCCAGACATCGCGGCGCGCGGTCTCCTGGACTCGCAGCGACACGTTGCCGACGAGCTCGCGGTCGAGACGCGCCCTGACCTGGCTAGCCGTCAGGCGGTCGCCGTCCTGACCGGCCAGTGGCGAGGTGTTGATCCCGATCGTGACCGAGAGCGAGGGCTCGTCGACGGTGATGACCGGAAGTGGGCGCGGATCTTCGGCATCGGCGAGCGTCTCTCCGATCGTGATCTCTGAAATGCCGGCGACCGAGATGATCTCGCCCGCGGAGGCCTCCTCTGCATCGACCCGGTCGAGCGCCTCGGTCACGTACAGCTCGGTCACCCTGACGCGCTCGATCTCTCCGTCCGCACGGCACCAGGCGATCGTCTCGCCGCGCCGGATTGCCCCTTCGCGTACCCGACAGATTGCGATGCGACCGACGTACGGGGTCGCATCGAGGTTCGTGACGTGCGCCTGGAATGGGTGCGCGGGGTCGTACACGGGTGCCGGGACGTGCTCGGTCAGGAGCTCGAGCAGCGGCCCGAGGTCGCTGCCCTCGACACCGGGGGTCAGCGACGCCCATCCCGCCTTGGCGTTGGTGTAGACGATGGGGAACTCGATCTGGGACTCGTCGGCATCGAGGTCGAGGAACAGCTCGTAGACCTCGTCCACCACCGCGTCGATGCGGGCATCGGGGCGATCCACCTTGTTGATCACGAGGATCACGGGAAGGCGGCGCTCGAGCGTCTTGCGCAGGACGAAGCGCGTCTGGGGCAGTGGACCTTCGCTCGCGTCCACGAGCAGCATTACGCCGTCGACCATCGTCAACCCCCGCTCCACCTCGCCGCCGAAGTCTGCGTGGCCCGGGGTGTCGACGATGTTGAGCTTGACCCCGGCGTAGCGAATGGCGGTGTTCTTGGCGAGGATCGTGATCCCCTTCTCGCGCTCGAGGTCCATCGAGTCGAGCACGCGATCGGCGACGGTCTGATTGGCCCGGAACGCGCCGGACTGCCAGAGCAGTGTGTCGACGAGCGTGGTCTTGCCGTGGTCGACGTGCGCGACGATCGCGATGTTGCGGATATCGTCGCGTGTGGCCATCGGCGTCGGCCACCATAGAGGGTGTGGCCACGATCGAGGGTGGGGCGCTCCGGCTGGGCCGAGTGCGTGCGCTCAGCGAGCGCGGTGCCCGGAAGCTGTGTCACGCTCCCGGCTGCGCGAGGGCGTTCTGACCGGGGTACCGCCACGCGAGCCCGCCGCGAGCGCGAGCAGATCGACACAGGTCTCGCTCGGGATCGCGGTCGCGTCGAGGACGACGTGATAGAGCGATGGATCGTCGAGCGCCGAGCGAGAGACCTTCTCGAGTGCGGGGCCGGGAACGGCCACTGGAGGAGCGCATATCCTTCATGGCGAGCCATGACCATGAGCGTGAGCGGCTACTTCACCGATGACTCGATGCTGCGGCGGATCCATCGAGAGCGCGCGCTCGCGCTCTCGAATCCTCGAGCGCTCTTGATGCAGGCCGCCCACCCGCTCGCTGTGTCGGGGTTGCTTGCCCATTCAGACGCGCTGGAGGACCCCTATGAGCGCCTCGCCCGCACCGCACGGGTGCTGAGCACGATCGGCTTTGGCCGCCGCGAGGACGCGGATCGGATCACCAAGCACGTTCGCAAGATGCACGGCAGAGTGCGGGGCACGCTCAAGCAGGATGTCGGCCCCTATCGGGCCGGCACGGCCTATCGCGCCGACGATCCCGAGCTCTTGCTCTGGGTCCTGTTCACGCTCGTGGACTCCGCCCTGGTCGTCTACCGCAAGTACGTCGGCCGCCTGAGCACTGAGGAGGAAGCCGCTTACTGGGAGGACTTCAAGGTTGTCGGCAAGCTGTTCGGCCTGCGCCCGCGGGACATGCCCGATGGCATCCCAGAGCTTGACGACTACCGGCGCCGGATGCTCGATGGTGACCGGCTGCACGTCACGCCGTGGGCGCGAGAGCGTGCGCGGAAGATTGTGCTCGAGCCGCCGGTCCGCAGGGCTCTGAGGCCGCTCTTGGAAACGGCCAACTTCGTCACCGTCGCGCTGCTGCCCGACCAGATCAGGCGCCAGTACGGCTTCTCGCCGCTGCCCCCCGCTGCCGTCCGCAAGGCGCTCGTCAGCGGCGGCGCCCAGTACGTCAAGCGGGTGGTCATCCCGGCCCTCCCTGCACGGCTGCGCTTCGTGCCTTCCACGCGCGCCGCGCTGGGGTAGGGCGGTACTGCGAAGGGCGCGCGTGTGCCGGGCCATGTGTCCCAGTCCTCCCATACCACTCCGACAGGCAAGCCATCGCGCGTCTTGCGTTCCGTTCGCGGCAGCGGGACCCCCTGGGTTACCGGCCTGCTGCCCGAAGCGCACCCGCTGCCCGAAGCGCTCCCGCTGCCACGCGGCGCATCGATTCCGGCTACTCGATCAGCGGGGGGTCGAGCAGCGAGGCGTTCAGGTGCTCGGATAGGGCGGTGGCCGCGGCCCGACGCGCTGCCAGTCGCTGCTGGTCGTCGCGGGCGCTGAGCAGTGCCGCCGCGTATGTGGTGGAGGCCGCCTCCCAGAGTCCGCGCATACGGTCGGTCTCGAGGCGCGCCTGCCGGCGCATCGTCTCGACGGTGCCGGCGATGACTTCGGCCCGGACACGGGCGTCGCAGGTCTTCTCAGCCTCTGTCTCGGAGATGAACGTGAACGTGCGTTGTGCGGTGAGTACCGGTCGGTGCAGGATGCGCTCGATGCGAGTCGAGGCGTCGCCAAGCACGCTGGTGCGGACGCTGAAGCGCGGGTACGGCTGAACGCCCGCGAGCCAGTCCTGCCTGCGTTCACCGAGCGCGCGATGCCTGCGCTCGTCGATGCCGAGCCCGACGTACTCGGCGACGTGCACCCATCCCCAGTGCGTGCCCGCGAGTACGGCCCCGGTCACGGCGATGACGGCGGCGAGCGCGCCGCCGTTGCTGAACAGAAGCTGTAGGGCGCCGTAGAGCATCATCGCCAACCCGGCGATCAGGGTGCCGCCGGTCAGCAGCGATCCTGCGGCGACGAGCCGGTCGTGCTCCTGTGTGGAGATCGTCGGCTCATGGTGTCGCTCTGCGTCGGGCAGATTGCTTAGGTCCTCGTCGAGCAGCCGCTCGTCGGGGGCAATCCCGAGGAACGCCACCATGTCCTGGCTGCGCTCGCCCATCGCATGGTCCTCGCCGCGCTGCTCTACCTTCCAGACGGCGGTGGGAGGGTCTGCCGCGACGCCCCACGCGTGCGATCCGCGCTGGCGCCAGCACCACCACCACCACCACCTGCGCCACCTCCACCATTTCCGCTCTTTGCGGAGTTCGCGGCGAGCGTGCCGGTCAGCATCCCCTCTTTGACCTGATCCATCAGGGAGCCGACTGCGGCAGGGGAGTGGGGCAGCAGCAGCGTAGTCATGTTGCCGTGCTCGCCGACCGACCGGATCGTGTCCATGTACTGGGTCAAGGCGACCAGGCCCATTGCTTCCTTCGGATCGATGCCGCTCTCGTCAGCGATCAGGGCGAGCGAGTCCTTGAGTCCGTGAGCGATCGCCTTGCGCTCCGCCGCCACGCCCTCGCCGTGAAGGCGCATCGACTCTGACTCCGCCTCGGCCTTCTTGATGCGCAAGGTCTTGTCGCCCTCGCCCTGGGCGGTCGCAGCCTCCTGGTTGCGACGCGCAGCGTTGATGTTATTCATCGCATCCTTGACCCGCTGGTCGGGCTCGATGTTCGTGATCAGCGCCTTGATGATCTCGTAGCCGTAGTCCGCCATCTGCTTCTGGAGCGTGTCCTGGATGTGCTTTGCGATCGTGTCCGCGTCGGCGTACGCCTCGTCGAGGTCCATCGTCGGGATGTGCGAGCGGACGACATCGAAGGCATAGGATTTCATCTGCACCTCAGGGTCGTCGAGCTTGTAGAAGGCATCCTTGACCTTGTCCTCGTCGGCGGAGACCATGTACTGGATCGCGAGCTTGACGACGACGAACACGTTGTCCTTGGTCTTCGTCTCGATATCCGCGTTCAATTGCTCGACCTGCAAGCTCATCCGCCCCGCGACAGCCTCGACGAAGGGCGATTTGCGTTGCAGGCCAGGTCCGGCGACGCGGACGAACTTGCCGAACCGCTCGACGATGGCACGTTCCTGCTGCTCAACGGTGAAAAAGAAGAGAGGCATGAGAAGTCCTTTCAGATGGACGCGATCAGCCGCGTAGTCGCATCTGTCGAGCTTAGCCCTGTCCGGGTGCTCATGGAGGCGAGCGGCACGCGTGGCGACGCCCGGACCTCGGACCAACCGCAAGTCGCGTGATCCAGCGGTGCCTGCTGATGACGACTGACCCGGGCGACCTCGTCCTTGACCCGACCTGCGGTTCTGGCAGAACCGCGATGCCGCCGAGCAGTGGGCCCGCCGACATCACCATCTCACAAGATGGTGATGAGCTGCGCGTGATCCTGCGCGGCGTCGACGTCTATGACCCCAACACCGGCGAGAGCGACGAGACCGACCAGGTCGCGCTGCGGATGATAGACACCGCCTACAACGGCGAGTCGTTCTTGGTCCGGCACTGCTACTTCACCGGCGGCCAGGACCCAAACGCGCGTCTCGAGCGCGCCTCGAGGCCGACATCGACCTCGACGCCTGGTCAAGCCTCCACGCCACCCAGTCCCGCCCGTTCGCTTGCCCGGAGTCGGGGAGGATCGCGGTCAAGGTCATCAACGACTACGGCGACGAGGTGATGAACGTCTTCGAGGCCTGAGCATCAGCCAGGCCAGCGAGGCCACCTCGCTTCGCGGACGCGGTCGGCGAGGCGGTGGTGGACGGGGCGGATCTAGCGTTCCAACACGAGTCGTAGGCTCGTAGGCTGCACTGGCAAGGTGTCCTCTCTGGTCCGAACTGCGAGCGTCAGACACCCGCATTCTTCCGGCCAGGGAAAACGCCGGGCCCGCCGCGCCGGTGAAGGACGAGCCGCCCACTGCGCCGAGCGCCGCTTCAGAGCCTAGGCGGCGCGCGCCCTCTATTTCAAGTCCTCGCCGGTGCGCCTGTACCCCGGGGAGCGGCGCACGGTGACGCTGCTGGCCGACCCGGCGCAGCTCGCGCCCGGAACCGTGGTGGAGATCGAGGACGATCCCGGCCTGACGGTGACGCTGCGTACCGACCGGCTCCCCGAGCCCGGCGCCCGCGGGACCAGCACGGTGGCGGTCGACTTGCGCGCCCGGGTGACCGTCTCCCCCGGCTCGCACCTGACCGTGCTGGCAGCCGCCGCCGAGCACACCGCCGAGCTTGAGGTGGTGATCGTCTGCCACCACGCCTCCGGCTGGGTGCGTGAGATCGCCCGCAAGTCAGAAGACCAGCCGATCGAAGCCGAGTTCGATCCCGAGACCGGCGTGATCACCGTCCACGAGGGCCGCCGCGAGTCTCGTGAGCTCGAGCGCGCCGCTCGCCGCGCCGGCTACGCCAAGAAGCGAGCGCCCGAGTACCTCCCCTACCGGATGCTGGAAGTCGAGGTCGCCGCCAACGCCGTCTACGCCTGGGCTGCCCAGCAGATCCTCGATCGCCGGCTGCCCGAGGAGCGCCCCCAGCACCCCGCCGAGTACGCCGCCGCCGTGCACCATCAGGCTCAAGCGCTGCGCCACCGCGCCCACCACAAGCTCATGCAGGCCTTCCTGGAGCCCGAGATCTTCGACGGCGCCGTCACCCTCACAGCTCGCCGCTCGAGCGCCAGCCGACAGCTACGCCTGGTCGACGACAGCGACCCGCGGTGACCAGCCAAGGGCGCCGGCGAACGGTGCCGCCAGCCGAGGCCTCGACGCCGACAGCATGAGGATTGCTCGACCTCCGGCCAGTCGATCTGCTCGGCGAGCTGGGTGGGGCTGAGGTCGATCAGGCCGTTTTGCTCGACGGGGCCGGTACTCGCCCCGTGCGTCGAGCGCGAGCCAGTCGATGGTGCGCTGGGCGGGTTCGACGATCAGCAGCTCGTCGACTTGGTGGACGGCGTAGAAGGGCCGCTTGTCCCAGCTCTCGTCGCCGGGGGAGACGATCTCCAGCGCGAGTGCTGCGGTCAGGTTCCAGATCGCAGCGCTGCGCTCGCGGAACAGCCCGCCGTCGGGCGCGCGTATTCGATGCCGCGCCTGATATCCGGAAGATCGTCGCGGGACTCCCGCAGGCGTCGTCGGCCGCTCGGCTCTGCGACTCGCGCCTGCACCGGCCGAGGCCTCCCAAGAATTCGATCCCCTTCCTCACCCCTCGGTGAGCCGTTCTGATCAGGAGGTCCTCATAGAGCCACGTTTGTGAGCATCTTCGTGGCTATGACGACCTGTATGCAATTGCGATCCGGCGCTGTCGTCCCCGGACGGGAGCCGGATCGAGTGTCTGATTGCGACCGCTTCGTCTTCGTTGCCTCGTCTGGCGGACGCGGGGGTGGGGATCTTCGCACGTTCCCTTCGAGCTGACCACCGGGAAAGTCGAGGTCTCCGGAGATCGTTGGACGTAATCGTGGCCGGCGTCGGCTACCCTCGGCGCTCGTTCCACGCCTCTGGGTTGAGTAGCTGCTTGGGCTTCTCGCCGCGCAGGACCTTCAGCACGATGTCGACGGCCATCTCCCCGCTGGCGGTCCATACGCCCTGGGTGTTGGCCCCACAGTGCGGCGTGATGACGACGTTGTCCAGCTCGCCCCAGCGGGGGTCTTCCATCGGTTCCCGCGTCCAGGCGTCGATGCCGGCACCGGCGATCTGGCCCGAGCGCACTGCCTCGTAGAGCGCGTCCTCGTCGAGGACGCTTCCGCGGGCGGTGTTGATCAGGAACGCGGTGGGCTTCATCAGGGCGAGCTTCGGGGCGTCGATGACCCGCTCGGTCTCCGGCATGGCGGGGAGGTGCAGGGTGAC